>Ga0247764_1000013_pt1 | contig 200370 bp, 150 predicted proteins | sample UWRJL051202B4_FD_179932 | JGI IMG/M metagenome (GOLD analysis project Ga0247764, IMG submission 179932) | Plant litter microbial communities from Arlington Agricultural Research Station in Wisconsin, United States - UWRJ-L051-202B-4 | ecosystem: Environmental > Terrestrial > Plant litter >... | reverse complement strand
CGAGAGATCGAACGACAGCTCGCCCCTGTCGAGGCCCGCATCGGGCAACAAAGGAACGGTCAGCGCGCCACCTGGGAAATAACGATCCCGTTCGAAATCGGAACGTCCGATCGCCGTGCCGGTGATGTGCAGCTCGCGAACCCCTTGCGGTTCCGAGATCGGCAACAGGAGGCGCGCGTTCTCGAGATGCACCGTTCTGCCACCCGCGCTTTGCATGAGCGTGGCGATTTTTCCGGCGATATTGAATGTGGCCGTCGCGTGAGTGTGGGTGAGATACACGGGCACCTCATACACGCCAAGCTTGCGTCTCTCCTCGAGCACTTTCAGCTCGGACTCGAGCGTGAGGGACTCCGGCATCACATACCACGGCACGAGCCTCGCCCGTCCATCGTCGGCAGGTATCGTCACCGGGATCATCAATATCGGCCCGCCGATCCGCTGCTTTCCGCCCCAGCCTTTCGCCACACTGGCAACGGCCTGATCTCGTAGCGCCGATCGCTCCTGCACCAACTCGCGTAACAGTTGCACAGGAATGAGCACAACGAGCGCCACCAACAACACCATCACGCCCTTCGTGAAGGGACCCGAACTTATCTTCATGACGTTTCTCCCTTGTAACGTGTCGCGCACAAGGTGACTGCACGTGATGGCGGGTCGATGGGCAAAAGAAGGCAAATTCTGGCGTATCATCGCCCCACCCCCGGCGGGCCTCCGCGTCCGCATCGAATCGACCGTATTGGATCAACAAGGCAGCTCATGTCGGATCTCACGCTCTACATCGGCAACAAGAATTACTCGTCATGGTCCCTGCGTCCCTGGATGCTGCTGAAGCATCTCGGGCTCGAGTTCAAAGAACAGCTCTTCCAGCTCGACACGCCGCTGTTCAAGGACCAGGTGGCAAAAGTCGGCGGCCCGAGCGGACGCGTGCCGATGCTCAAGCACGGTGAGCTCATCATCTGGGACTCGCTTGCCATCTGCGAATACATCGCGGAGCTCAGCGGAAAAGGCTGGCCCAGTGATCGCGCCGCGCGCGCGTTCGCGCGTTCGGTGTGCGCGGAAATGCACTCGGGCTTCGCGAACCTGCGCACCGAATGGCCCTTCAACGCCCGCGCCCGCAACCGCCGCCCCGCCCTCACGCCCAACCTAGAAGCCGACATCGACCGCGTCGACGAAATCTGGATCGACTGCCGCCGTAAATTCGGCGAGTCGCAACAGGGGCCGTGGCTGTTCGGCGAATACACCATCGCCGATGCGATGTACGCACCCGTGGTGTTGCGCTTCAACACGTACCGAGCACAAGTGTCCGACACCGCCCGCTGGTACATGGCGGCGGTACTCGAAGACGCCGCGCTTCAAGAGTGGGTACAAGCCGCGCAAAAAGAGCCGTGGACGATTCCGAGCTCGGAAGTCGGATAAACACCACGCGCTCGACGCGCGATGCCGCCCACCGATGAGCCGAAGTACTCGCGAGCGCACTCCCACTGAGTAGGGGCCGCGCTACTGCGCCGACGTGACGGTCTGGGCGGCGACTGATGGGCTGAGGAGACTGCGAGCTCGTCGGCAGATGTCGAGTTTGTTTCTGTGAGGGACGTCCGAATGCAGGGATGCATTCGGCCGAGACCCCGAGGGATCGGTCTTACGGCCGTGCCCGAACAGGAACAAACTCGACGTCTGTCGGCGAGCGCCCCGACAGTCCAACGTCAAGCCGGAACGAATTCCGCATGCGGCGACGACCGGACGCTCACTCCCAACCGCCGCTAGAATGCCCGCCTCTTTTTACCCCCCGGACATTCGCCCAATGCACGCATCGGCACGTCTCTTCTTCGGGCTCCTGATCTCCCTCACCGCGGCAACAACATTCGCAGCCGCCCAACCCTTCACCCCCGCCGACCTGGTCAACCTCCACCGCCTCTCCGACGCCCGCGTCTCCCCCGACGGCCACTACGTCACCTATTCCCTCACTGAAACCGACCTGGAAGCCGACAAACGCCGCACCGACCTGTGGCTCATAGACCTCAGCGCCAAAGACGCCACGCCACGCCGTCTCACCCAGAATCCGGCGAACGACAGCAACCCTCGCTGGTCTGCTGACAGCCAGCACGTCTACTTCCTCTCCACGCGATCCGGCTCCAGCCAGGTGTGGCGACTCGCGCTCACCGGCGGTGAGCCCATCCAGGTTACCGACTACCCTCGCGACATCGGCACGATTGAGCTTGCGCCCAGCGGCAATCGCATCGCGCTCTCGATGGAAGTGCTGCCGAACTGCGACCCGGCCTGTACCAAAGAAAAGCTCGACGCCGAAGAGAAATCCAAAGCGAGCGGCCGCACCTTCGACCGGATTTTCATCCGTCACTGGGACACGTGGAGCGACGGCACGCGCTCGCATCTCTTCACCGCAATGATCGGCGCAGACGGCAAGGCCGGCGCGCCCGTCGATCTCACGAAATCGCTCGACGCAGACGTGCCCTCGAAGCCGTTCGGCGGCGATGAGGAATACACGTTCTCGCCTGACGGCCAGTCCCTCGTCTTCACCGCGCGCATCGCCGGCAAGACAGAGCCATGGTCGACCAACTTCGATTTATTCGAAGTGCCGGCCGATGGCTCCGGCGCGCCGAAGAACCTTACGGCCAGCAATCTCGCGTGGGATGCGCAGCCCGCGTTCCTGAAGAACGGCGATCTCGCCTATCTCGCGATGGATCGGCCGGGCTTCGAAGCGGACCGCTTCCACATCGTGCTGCGTGACTCGAAAACGGGCGCCGCTCGCCCGCTCACCGACAAGTGGGACAGCTCGGCCGATCGCCTCGCTGTCGCCGCCGACGGCAAGACGCTGCTCGTCATGACCGATGAGCTCGGTCAGCACGCGCTGTATGCCGTCGACAGCACGACCGGCAAGCCGCGCAAGATCGTCGGCACCGGCGAGGTGATGGAATTCCAGCCGACGAAAGACTCTATCGTGTACGCGCTCGCCAGTCTCGGCGCTCCGACAGATCTCTACATCACGAAGATGAGCGGCGGCACGCCGCGTCGCCTGACGAACGTGAACCAGAACGTGCTCGGCCAGCGCGCGATGAGCGACTACGAGCAGTTCAGCTTCAAGGGCTGGCATGACGAGACGGTGTACGGCTACGTGATGAAGCCGTACGGATACACGCCGGGCACGAAGTATCCCGTGGCGTTCGTCGTGCACGGCGGCCCGCAAGCGAGCTTCGCGAACGCGTGGAGCTACCGCTGGAATCCGCAGGTGTGGGCGGGCCACGGCTACGGCGTCGTGTTCATCGACTTTCACGGCTCGCCCGGCTACGGACAGGCGTTCACGGATTCCATCAGCCAGGACTGGGGCGGCAAGCCGCTCGAAGACCTGCAGAAAGGTTTCGCGGCCGCCCTCGCGAAATACGACTGGCTCGACGGCAACAACGCCTGCGCGGCCGGCGCATCGTACGGCGGCTTCATGATCAACTGGATCGCGGGCAACTGGCCGGACCGTTTCAAGTGCCTCGTCAATCACGACGGCATCTTCGATGCGCGCGCGATGGCGTATTCCACCGAAGAGCTGTGGTTCGACGAGTGGGAGCACGGCGGGCCGTACTACGAAGTGCCGCAGAACTACGAGAAGTTCACGCCGTCCGCGCATGTCACGAAGTGGAAGGCACCGATGCTCGTCATTCACGGCGAAAAAGATTTCCGCGTGCCGCTCGAGCAGGGCATCTCGACATTCACAGCGCTGCAGCGGCGGGGAATCGAAAGCCGGTTACTGGTATTTCCGGATGAGAATCACTGGGTGCTGAAGCCGAACAACAGCCTGTTGTGGCACAAGACGGTGTTCGACTGGCTCGACGCGCATCTGAAGAAATAGCGCCGAGCAATAACCGCCAGGAAATCAGCCTCGAGAAATTCCAACAGGCTATTTCTTGCCAGGCTTCTCGGGCCGCACGTAAGGCTTGTTGAGAGTCGGCTTCGCGGGAATCCCCGTCTTCTTGGCGGGGGTTTTCAGGTTGTAAGGATCGTAACCGCCCCCGACGTCGCGAGCGCCGCGAGCCGGTCCGGTCGTATCGTCCTTCGACCCTTCGATGCTGAGGTCGGAGATCTCGAGCTTCTTGAGCAACACAGACGTGCTGTTGATGCAGAAGCGGCCGGTGTCCTTCACCCAGTTCCATACTGCATTGCCGCGCTCGTCGTGCACGATGCGGCCCGCACCGCGATCCGCAACAGGGCTTTCAGCCTCTGACGGAGCAGCAGGTTTTGCCGGCGTCTGTAGAGGCCAGCTGGGAGCAGAACGAGGCTTGTTGTCTCGGGAATCGGCCATAGCAGTCAGCGTTCTTCAAAGAACGAACCGGATTATCGTACGCCGTTCCGCGGATGCTAAGTCCGGTACCGTGCGCAATGCCGACTCAAACTGCGCGAGGCCTCACACAATCTGCATGACGAGACGGAAGTCTCAGGACCCGTCGCCGCGCTGGAATCGATAAAACGGCTCGGTTGCATTGCCCTGCACCAGTTTGCCGCCCGGGCCGTACGAAAGCTCGGCTACGGCGAGCTCGTCCGCGGACAGCTCCATGCGCATGTCGACCTTCACGCTGCCGAGCGTGCCGGACGTGACGCGGCAACCTTCTTTCAGATTGGCGCCGATGAACTTGTCGCCGTCTTTCTTCCAGTCCAGATCGCAACCGGCCATCTGCTTGGTGTCCTGAACCATGAGGCTCTTGAACAGGCCCGGGTTCAATTGCCCATCGCGCCAGCGTGCAGGCTGATCGAAGTTATGGATACGCTGGACGATGCGTCCGTCCTTGATCGCCTCGAACGTGATCAGTCGTTGCTGGGTCACGCGATGCGGGTCGTCCGCCGCGCTCTCCTGCAGATAGAACACATAGTCGCTGAGCAGCGGGAAATCGACGCGCGTGATTTCGAGCGCCAGCGCGGTGTGCGCAGGGTTGCCGGCCTTCGCGTCGGCTTCCGCTTGGGCCACGTTGTTGTAGCGGCCGGGCAGCAGGTCGCCGAGATCGATCAATTCGGTCTGGGCCTTCTTGAGCTTGTTGGGCCCGCAGCCGGCGAGTGCCACGCAGGCGATCGCAAGGGATGTCAGTACGAGGAGTTGGCGCATGATGGGGGGTCTGCCTCTGAAGCGATTTGCCGAACGCTCCACTTCAAAAGGGTCTTTGGGTGAGCTTCGCAAACGAATTTCCCTAGCCGTAGAACGCCCGCCACTCCGCCTGGTACGACATTCCCAGGGCCATGAGCCTGGCGAGCAGATCGTCATAGGCTATCCCGGCGGCCCGGGCGGATTCCGCGAAGTCTTCCTCGGCTTCGAGATTCGGGTTCGCATTGGCTTCGAGCACATACACCCGCCCGTCCGGCATCACCCGGAAGTCCATGCGCGCGCAGCCCGAGAGGCCCAGCACGCGATAGATACGTCGGGAAAGCTTGTCCAGTTGCGCGACCACGGGCGGCGGCAGCTCGTCGGCCGCGCGGGTGGTGATGCCGTACTTGCCTTGGTATTTCTTGTCCCACTTCACCTTGCGGGTGGCGATGGCAGCCTGCGAATCCGGCATGGAGCCGAACACCATCTCCCAGACCGGCAGCCGCGTGAGTCGCTCGTTGCCGAACACGCCCACATAGAGCTCGCGGCCTTCGATGAACTCCTCGACGAGCGCGTCGGACTTCACCTGCTCGTGCACGAACTCCACGCGCTCTTTCAGCTTCGCGACGTCTTCGACCACCGACGCCTGCGCGATGCCGAGCGACGCATCTTCCGACGTGGATTTCACGAACAGCGGGAATTTGAGCTTCTTCGGCTCGCGGAACTTGATGCCCCTGCGAAACACCTGGAACTGCGGCGTCGGAATGCGGTGGTACTGGAGCAGCTGCTTCGAGAGGGGCTTGTCCCGCGACAGCAGCAGGCCGCGGGGATTACAGCCGGTGTAAGGCTGGCGCAGCAGCTCGAGAAACGCGACGACGTGCTGGTCGTACGTGACGATGCCGTCGAACTCTTCGAGCAGGTTGAAGACGATGTCCGGCTTCCAGTCCGCGATGGTCGTACGCAGCTCGGTGAGACTATCGAGCACGCCGACGCAACGGACTTCGTGGCCCATCTTGCGCAGCGTGCTGGTGACGTCGTACTCCGTGCGCCACTCGTCGATGTCTTTCTGAGACTGGCCGTCCAGTGTTTCGGGCGGGATCAGGCTCGCATGCACCACCACGAGCACACGGAGTTTCTTCATAGGGCGCGAATCATAACGAGAGATGCGGCGTCTCGCCCTGCCCGTACATGCGCGTCAGTCGCAGCAACATCCAGCGGGAATGCCGAAGGGCATCGCGCCGGCTGCCTCGAACGTGAAGCTGCAAGGTCTCACTTCGCTCCACCACCATGCGATGAATCTGCTGGACGGTGTAGCGCTCGACGCCCGCTTCTTCGGCAATTGCGTCCATGGCACTGGGCTTGAAACTTCGCAACAGCGTGCCGGCGCGCATCGAACGCGCGTTCACGCGATCTGCACTGAAGATCTTGCGTAACAGCTCATCGGCGAGCCCGCGTCGATAATGGCGATAGCGTGCGAGCTTCGCGCGATAGTGCTCGGCGAGTGTTCGCGTGTCGTCTTCGATGGGCTCGATGCGAATGCGATTGCGCACGGGCGGCTTCGAATCGCGCACGCTTTCCATCAGCTCGTTCACGAGATTGAGCTTGTGGAACGCGGGCCACGAGGCATACGTGCGACGCCAGTCGGAATTCGGCTTCAGCCACACCGCGAAAGTCTCGGCAAAATCTTCGGTGGGATGCGATTGCGCATACCACTCGCCCAGATGATGCACATACCGTCGGCTGCCCGGCCGCGCGCGATAACGATGCGGATACGGCAACGACGCGGGCCCGAACACTTCGCGCCAGCATTTGCGACGACGCAGCCGATACGCGTTGTCGAGCGCGTGCCCGGCTTCGTGACGAAGAATGCGCATGAGCCAGCGCGCGTTGCCGCCTTCGGCCTCGCGCATGATCCGGCGTTCCAATCGCTCGAGACGGGGATGCGCAAGATAGAACGGCACAGCGATGCCGGGCACACCGTCCGGTGAGAACCACTCTTCCGCGAGCCAGACGTGCGGCTTGAAGTGGATGCCGCGATTTTCCAGCTCGGCATACAGCCGCTTCACACGGCGCGCGAGCGGGGAACGATCGATGGACAGCTTGAGGTCGCAGAATCGCAGGCCGAGCAGCTTTTCATCCGACAGCCGCGCCCACGGAACGCGCTTCGCCGCGCGGCGCACCGGCCCGCGCGACACCGCGGCCGCAGGGGCACTCAGGCCTCCGGCGAGCGGGCGGGGAGCAAGACCGGGAATCCGCGGTGCGCTGGGCATCGACCCATTCTCATAGTTCTGGAGCGAGCTTACCCAACCCCGCCGGGCGTGGCGAGACGGTCGCGGATCAAATCATTCCGAGCATCGCGTGGGCCAGCAGACGGTCGGCCAGGCCCTCGATGACGTCCCTACGGATCAGGCTGCTTCGCCACGCGGGCGGAATAGCATTGACACCGTAGTGGGCTCCTGCCAGCTGTCCATATACCGCAGCCGCCACGTCTGAGTTGCTGCCCAGGTTGGCGACCTTCAGCGCGCCGTCGCGGAAGTTATCGGTGGATCGGAACGCCCAGAGCGCGGCCTCCAGCACCTCGAGAACGTTGCCCGCCCTCGGGGCCTTTTTCGACTGACCGGGGGCGGCGGCGATATCCGACACCGTCGTGCGCAGTGTCGTCTGGTCGAGCACGTCCGGCGGCGGCGCGAGAATCACCGCCTTGGGCTTGCCGGAGAGCGCGAGGAACGTGCACGCCGCGAGCAATTTGCAGGCTTCCATCGCGCCCGGCGCCTGGCACGTGGTGCGCGAGGCTTCAGACGCGAACGTCACTGCATCGCCGGCCTGCGCAAAATAGAACATCACCACCGGCGCCACGCGCGACAGCACTTCCGGATCGAGCTGATTCGGATCGTGCGAACCTGAGAAGAGTTGCCGTCGCCAGCCGGCCTGCGCCAGCGCCTTCGCGACGCTTGCGGTGATCCCGAAGCACTGGCCGGTTGCAGACAGATGGCCCTGCTGCTGCCACTGCTTGTAGCGAGCGACCTGGTCGCGCGGATCGAAGCTCGCGACCTCGAGCAGACTTTCAGCGAGACACAGTGCCATGGCGGTGTCATCTGTCCAGGCGCCGCGTGGCAGATCGAAGGGACCGCCGCCGAGCAGATCGCCAATCGGCGTGAACGAACCTGGATTGCGGAACTGCGTGGCCGCGGCGAGTGCATCGCCGACCGCGAGGCCGATCAGCGCACCGAGATACCGATCGCGCAGACTGCGGGCCGCGACGAGCGTCGACTGCTCGAGCAGCGGATCATCCACAGGTTCGCGCGCAGCCACTCGATGACGCAGCAACGCGGCCACCTGCGGCGTCCACGTGCGAATGAAATCACTCTGCTCGTCCGTCTCCGGCACGTGCACCCATGACTGGGATCGCAAGCTCTGCTGCCAGAGCACGTTCAGCTCATCGAGCGCATCGGCCCCCGATCGGCCACTCTCGACGAGGAAGCAGCCGATCACCGTGCCGGTGCGGCCGATGCCGGCGCGACAATGCACATACGCCGGCGTGCCGGACCGTAAGGCGTGATCGAGGCACGCCTGAATCTCGATCATGTGATCGCGCTTCGCAGGCAGGCCATGATCGCGAATCGGCAAGCGGTGGTAGTCCACGCTCACCGGAAGCTCGGTGTCGTAAGGCTCGAGCTCATCCGGCTGCGTGAGATCGATGAAGCAGCGAATGCCCGCGGCCAGCAGTTTCGCCAGGCGCTGACGTGTCTCTTCAACCGATTGCCCGCCTGGATATTCCCCGGCGAGCAGACGGCCGGGCACGACCCAATAGGTGTTGGGCAGCGGCAGCGCGTTCTCGACGCGGCCGTCAGGCGAGGCACTGAGTGGCTTCACCCCGTCAGGCATTGGACTCGATCGTCTCCGTCGGCAGTGGGTTGAGCGCGGCGCTCATCGCCGTGCGCATCGCATCCAGGCCCCCGAAATCGAACCGTCGCGGGTCCGCGAGATGCCCGGTTTCGACGTTGCGGATCGCGGAAAAAATCGCCTCCGTGCGTCCCGGGAATTGCTTCTCCCAGTCCGCGAGCATTTTCTTCACCGCCATGCGCTGCATGTTTTCCTGCGAGCCGCACAGGTTGCAGGGAATGATCGGGAATTCGCGGCCGCGCGCGTATCGCGCGATGTCGTGTTCAGCCACATAGGCGAGCGGGCGAATCACGATGTGGCGCCCATCGTCCGAGGCGAGCTTGGGCGGCATCGCCTTCAACTTGCCGCCGAAGAACATGTTGAGGAACAGCGTCTCGACGATGTCGTCGCGGTGATGGCCGAGTGCAATCTTGGTGATGCCGTTCTCGGCCGCGAAACGGTACAGCGCCCCGCGACGCAGGCGCGAGCAGAGTCCGCACATCGTGCGGCCCTCGGGAATCACGCGCTTCACGACGCTGTATGTGTCCTGCTCGATGATCCGGTACGGCACGCCGAGCGCCTGCAAATATTCCGGCAGGATGTGCTCGGGAAAGTCCGGCTGCTTCTGGTCGAGGTTGACGGCGATGAGCTCGAACTGCACCGGCGCGCTGCGCTGGAGCGACATCAGGATGTCGAGCAGCGTGTACGAATCCTTGCCGCCGGAGAGGCAGACCATCACCTTGTCGCCCTCAGCAATCATGCTGAAGTCCTGGATGGCCTTGCCGACCAGCCCACGCAGATGGGCCTGCAATTTCTGCAGGGTGCGCGAAGGCTTGTGGACGACGGCGTTCATCGGTACGGCCATTCTATCGTCCGCGCGTCGAGCTTAGGGAAGCTCTGACTGACTCCGGTGGATCGGCAGATTCATGGAAAAAATAGATATTTTTTTCAGCGGACTCGTGAACCCGCATTCCTCAAGCGGCAACGCTGTTCGCAGCGCCTTCCAGATATTTCGACTCGACGTAGCGAACGAAGCTCGTGGCCGACAGCGGCTTGCCCGTGGCGTTCTTCATCAGCTCGTGCACCGTGACCTTCGCACCGACGCCATGGACGTTGGTCCTGAGCCAGCCGAACAGGCCCGAGAACTCGCCGCGGGAAATCTGATCGTCGAGCTCAGGCACGTCCGCGCGCAGGCTCTCGTAGAGCTGCGCGGCGATGATCGCGCCCAGCGCGTAAGACGGGAAATATCCGAACGAGCCCACGGCCCAGTGGATGTCCTGCAGGCAGCCTTCCACGTCGTTCGCCGGCTTGATGCCCAGGCGCTGTTCCATCCCGGCATTCCAAGCCGCCGGCAGATCCTTCACCGGCAGCTCGCCAGTGAGCAGCTGCTTCTCCAGCTCGTACCGCAGCAACACGTGCACAGGGTAGGTGAGCTCGTCCGCATCGACGCGGATGAGGCTGCGACGCACTTTGATGAGGTGCGCATAGAGATTCTCGGTCTCCCACTCCGGACCGCTCACGCCGAAGTGCTTCTCGAGCAGCGGCTTGAGATAGCGGGCGAACGGCCGGCTGCGGCAGATGATCATCTCCATGAGCAGGGATTGGCTTTCCTCCAGGCACATGCCGCGATCGCGGCCGACGGGCTGGTCGCGCCAGTCCTGCGGCAGGCCGAGGTCGTACATGGCATGCCCGGTTTCGTGGAGGGCGCCGAGTAGCCCGGTGAACACATCGTTGGGATCGAAGCGGGTCGTGACGCGAATGTCGCCCGGCACGCCTTCGGTGAAGGGATGCTCGCTCTCGTCCAGCCGACCGCGATCGAACGGGAAGCCGACCGCCTTCATCACTTCGATCGACAGCGCGCGCTGCTTCGCCGCCGTGAACTTGCCGTTCAGCGGCTGCAGAGGACGGGTCTCCTGCAGGGCGATGCTCTCGCGCACGAGACTCGGCAGCCGACGCCCGAGCGACTTGAACATCGCATCGATGTCCGTCGTCGTGATGCCGGGGCTGAACTCGTCGACCAGCGCGTCGTAGGGCGCAAGGTTCAGTGCTTGGCCGAGCAGCGCAGCCTTGTCGCGAATGAGGTGGACGACTTCTTCAAGGTGAGGCGCGAACAGCTCAAACTTGTTCTGGCGACGGGCTTCGAGCCAGTTCGCCTCTGCTCGAGATGCGGCCTTCGTAAGCCGCGACACGAGCGACGCTGGCGTGGCGATCGCGTGGTCACGCTGCCGACGCATTTCACGCAGGTTGGCGACCTGCCAGTCTTCGAGGCCCGCGCTGTTGGCTTGAGCGCGATCGAGAAGTCGGGTGATGCGAGGCGCGGTGAGCAGCGCGTGGTGCTCGGTCTCGAGCGCGGCGAGCTGGTCACCACGAACGTCGGCGCTACCCCGAGGCATCATGACCGCGGAGTCCCATCGAAGCAGGGAGAGCGCGCCCCGAAACGCGTGAAGGCGGCGAAACTCCTGCTCGAGCTGTTTGTACGGCGAGGCTGACATGACGATGCAACACCAAATTTGTAGTCGGCCTGCTGACTCGCGGTACCGAAGAGGCGGTGAGAGCGCGGGTCGGGAGGCGGGGGAAGTGGCCTTAGTGTACCAGCGGGGTCGCCAGGGGCCGCCTCAGGGACATCCGAAACCCTTCCAGATCAGTGGGTTAAGGAGCTGCAACATGGTTGACACGGTCGCGCCCGAGCCGCCCCGGGGCGGGGGTGCTCAGGCGGCAGTCGGCGTCAATCCCCCGATGGGTCAGAGGCCGAAACGACGGTTTTGGTTAACTTAATGTGAAGAAATCGAGGGTGAGCTCGACCGCTGACCCGTTCGTCAGCGCGGCCTGCGCGTCAACGGAGGGGCAACCCTCGATCAGCGGGGCGATGCCCCATCAACACTTGATCGGGGCCCGCCAGCCGCCTCGTCAACGATAGACACCCGCGTTCGACGATTCGCGCTGAGGCGTGCGATCGATCAAGCGCACCGGTGCGCCCTCGCGAACCTTCTGCGTGCCTTCGACGATCACCTGGTCGCCCGACTGAAGGCCATCGACGACTTCCACCTTGCCAGGCTGACGCCGCCCGATGCGCACCTCACGTCGCACGGCGCGACCGTCTTCGACGACGAACAGGAACTGCTTGCTCTGCTCGGGCACGAGCGCGGCCTCGGGGACCATGAGGGCCTGACGTTCATCGCGCGCGAGGCTCACGTCGAGAAACATGCCGGGCTTCAGCGCGAGGTCGCTGTTCGGGACGTTCGCGCGCACGGTCACGGACCTCGTCACAGGGTCGATGCGCGAATCCACGCCCGTTACGGTTCCGAGAAACTGGCGGCCTGGAAACGCGGCGGCAGAAGCGGTGACCTTGAGCCCCTCGTGCAGACCCGCGAGAAAATTCTCGGGCACGGCGAAGTCCACCTTGATGACGCTGACGTCATCGAGCGTGGTGATCGTCGTGCCAGGATTCACGAGACTGCCAACGCTCACTCGCCGCAGCCCGACGCGCCCCGCGAACGGCGCCCGAATGATGGTGTCGGCCACGCGCGAGCGCGCCGAAGCGACGCGCGCCTCGTTCGCCTTCTTGGTCGCCTCGAGCTGCTCGAACTGGGACGGGCTGATGATCTTGGTGTCCATCAGCTCCTGGCTGCGTTTCAGCTGACTGCTGCTTTCCGCGCTCGCCGCCTCGGCCGCGGCGAGATCAGCGCGGGCCTGGGCCGAATCGAGCTCGATGAGCACCTGGCCGAGCTGCACCTTCTGGCCGTCCTGGAATTTCACGGCGGTAACGATGTTCGAGGTCTTGGACGTCACCTCGACCGCTTCATTCGCGCGGGCCGTGCCGAGCGCGTTGATCTGGGTCGTCAGCCTTTCCGGCTTCACGATCGACGCAATCACGGCCGTCCCCACGCCGGGATCGCGCCCGTTGGGTGAGCCAGTGCTCGCGACCGCATCACCCGGTGACGCGGACGGACGGCGCTGCTCGGAGGACGAATTGGCGGGCTGCGAATGACGGGTGGCGTAGACGGCCCAGCCGCCGGCGACCAGGGCGATCGCGACGCTGACGGTCGTAACAATATTTCGGATGTCGGCCATGACAGAAGCGGTGCAATGACCGGCCGAGTATCGCATCGACGCGTGACAAATAAGAACCGCGCTAACGACAAAAGCACCGCGCGACCACGGCCGCGCGAATCAGGCAGCCGCGGGGCCGCGCTTTTGCATCGGCGAGCGCAGCGACGAGGCCGTTTCCCACGCCAGGATCGCGCGCTTGCGATCCTCGCCCCAGTGATAGCCCCCGAGCGCGCCGCCCTGGCGCAACACGTGATGGCAGGGGATGAGCCAGGCGATCGGATTAGCGCCCACCGCTCCGCCGACGGCGCGCGAGCCACCCGCTGAGCCCACCGCTGCGGCGAGCTTGCTGTAAGTGGTGCGGTCCCGGCTGCCGAGATCGATGAGCGCTTGCCACACCTTCAGCTGGAAATTCGTGCCGCCGATGTTGAGGCGCAAAGCCTTCGACTTCGGAGACGCCGCGGAGCCGCGGGCGGTGGGGTTGCTGGCCCCGCGCTCAGACGAATCCTGCGATGGCGCTGCCCAGATGCGAACCGCGAGAGTCCGTGCCATTTCGTCATCGCGCTCGAAGCGCGCCCGCGGCGCCTGCTTTTTCAGCGCTTCGAGTGCGGCGCCCTCCTCGCCCGGCTCCACGAAGCCGAGATAGAAAAGCCCGCGATCCGTCTCGCCAAACAACGCGCGACCGAACGGCGTTTCGCTGAACCCGACCCGCACCGTGAGTCCTTCCCCCTGCGCTTTCAGCTCGCCGGGCGTCATCGCATCGAGCGTGACGACGAGATCGTGCAATCGGCCGGGACCGGACAGCCCTACTTCGAGCGCCGCATCGAGCACCGAAGCATGACCGCCCGCCAAGGCATCGCGCGCGGCAGCGCCTGTCACCGCGACCAGGTATTGCTTCGGTGTGACGCCGGCCCAGCGACGGAACAGCCGGTTGAAGTGGAACTCGGACAAGCCGGCGTGGGCTGCCACATCCTCGAGCCGCGGCTGCTCGCGGAAGTGGGCGTCGATGTACGCGATGGCCCGGGCGATGCGCGCGAAGTCGCGGCTGTCCACGAAATGGTTCGGAAGCGCGGTGTTCATGGGTCGCATCGTAGCGGCCGCCTTTTTTCGCGCGACCCGATTCTTGCTGTTAAATTTCGGACACATGCAAAAACAGACCTGGAGCTGGACGTCGGCTCGCCTGCCATCCCTCGCTGCGCTGTCCGCCCCCGTCGCAAGGGTCTCCCGCTGGGGTCATTACGGCACGCCCGTGCTGCTGTTTCCAACTGCCGGCGGCGACTACGAAGAAATCGAGCGGTTCGGTCTGTTGGCCGCCGTGACAGACTTGGTCGAAGCCGGCCGCATCAAGGTGTTTTCCGTGGACGGCGTGGCCGCCCGCGCGTGGCTGCGCGGCACGCTCCCCCAAACGCAGCTCATGCATGAGCAACGAGCTTACGAAGAATTTGTGTATGAAGAAGTCGTGCCACTCATTCGCAAGGACTGCCAGAACGACACCGCCGAGATCGTCGCTGCCGGCGCGGCTTTCGGTGGATTCATGGCCGTCGCCCTGCTGTGTCGTCATCCGAATGTCTTTCGCCGCGCCCTGAGCCTGAGCGGGCTGCTGGACGTCACTGCGTTTCTCAAAGATGAGCCGCTGACGGCGGAGATCGAGTCCGTTTCGCCGTTGCACTACCTGCCGTACCTGCCTGAAGGACCGGGGCTTGCTGCCATCCGCGGACGGTTCATCGAGGTGGCGAGTGGCGAAGGCGAATTCGAGAAGCCCGGGCAGTCCCGGCAGCTGGCGCAGGTGCTGGAGCAGCGGAACGTGCCGCATCACTTCGACCCGTGGGGTCCGAGCTATCCCCACACCTGGCCGACGTGGCGCGCGATGCTGAAGAAGTATCTCGCCGCGACCGGCGCGGTTTAGAGGCCGGCGTCCCGCCAATGCGGCCATCCCGCCACCAGCACGCCGATGCCCACGGACACGGCCAACAGCAGCACGAGCGTGAGCGCGATCAGGAAACGACGCATCGCCTACGAATCCCCCTTGAGAATGCGCACGGGTCTACAGACCCGTCCGGCCCGCGGATTGTAGACTCTGCGCCCCCGAACGACCCGGTTTTCAGCGATCCCTCGCGCACCCGTATGCCGTTGAATGTCTGCCTGATCGCCAGCGAGGTCACTCCCCTTTCCAAGACCGGTGGCCTCGCCGATGTTGCGGGGGCCCTGACGAAATACCTGCATTCGGTCGGGCATGACGTCCGCCTCTTCACGCCGCTGTATTCGTCGATCGACCGCTCGAAAATGAGCCTGCGTGCGGTGGAGTTCCTGCAGGACGTCACGCTCGAGCTCGGACCGCATCGTTACCAGTACTCCGTGCTCGCGGGACAGCTGCCTGGATCAACGGCGACGGTGTATCTCATCGACTGTCCGGTGCTCTACAGCCGAGCCACGCTCTACACGACAGACGTCGATGAGCACCTGCGATTTCTCATGCTCACGCGGGCCGCGTTCGAATGCTGCCAGCGCATGAGCTGGAGCCCGGACATCGTTCATTGCAACGACTGGCACACGGCGTTCGGTCCCCTGTTCCTGAAAGCGGTGTACGACTGGGACCGGCTGTTCGCAAACACGAAGTCCGTCATCACGATTCACAACATCGGTTACCAGGGCACGTTCAGCGCCTACGCGGCCGGTGATGTTGGCCTCGGCGCCAAGAGTTATCTGCTGCATCAGGACGATCTGCGCGCGGGCTTCGTGAATCCGCTGAAGCACGGCATCCTGTATGCGGATGCGATCACCACCGTGAGCCCGACTCACGCGAAAGAGATCGCGACGGACCAGTACGGCATGGGCCTGCAGAACGACCTGCGTGCGCGCGCAAGTGTGCTGAGCGGCATCCTCAATGGCGTCGACTACGACGAATGGGATCCGCGCCACGACCGGAATCTCGCGCATCACTACGATCCGCAGAACATGGCCGGCAAGGCCGTGCTGAAACGCGAGTTCATCGCGCGTCTCGGCCTGAAGATCAGCCCCGCGACACCGATCTTCGGCATCGTCAGCCGCATGGCTTCGCAGAAGGGCCACGACCTGCTGTTCGATTCACTGCCCGCGCTGCTCGCGTCGCGTGATTTCGCGTTCGTCGTGCTGGGCAGCGGCGAAGCGAAGTACGAAAAGTTTTTCGAGCGATTGCAGACGGAGCATCCGGGTCGTGTGTCGTTCACGCGCGGCTACAACGACGAGCTTTCGCACCTGATCGAAGCAGCGAGCGATATGTTCGTGATGCCTTCGCTGTACGAGCCGTGCGGCCTGAACCAGATGTACAGCCTTCGATACGGCACCGTTCCGATCGTGCGCAAGACCGGTGGGCTTGCCGACTCGGTGTCGCCGTACGACCCGGCGACGGGCCGCGGCACCGGCATCGTGTTCAACGACTTCAATGCCGGAGCGCTCGAGTGGGCGCTGAGCACTGCGCTCGATCTCTACGCGCAGCCCGCGCACTGGGCGCGCATGGTGCGCAATGGGATGAACGAAGACTTCTCGTGGGAGAAGCAGGGGGCGTTGTACGTGAAGCTGTACGAGAAGCTGCTGAGGACGTCAGAAGTCGCGAGCACCGCGTCCGGGCCGATCTTCTAGCGCCGGGCCTAGCCGCCGGGCGATCGAGGGCCTCTTCTCTCGATCAGCGCAGGTTGAACGTCCCACGATCCTCGAACGGGATCGACCGCAGCAATCCTTCCGACAACGAAATCTTGCCGGTGATGCGGTACTCGACCTGATCGCGCACGGAGTCACCCTTGCCGAGCAGTCGTATGAGCGCGCCGGCCATGTTCGCCGTCATGTTCATATCGAACTCGGCTTCACCCAGCGCAGGCACGTTGAACGACGCACCGGAGACGCCGTGCGCCAACTGTTCGCCTTGCACATCCAGCGCGACGGTGAGGCCTTTGACGGGGATCGGGCGATCGTTGGGGTTCACCACGCGCATGCGAACTTTCATGCGCTGTTCCCACAGATCGCTTTTCTGCAGCTCGACGTTGACGACGGAGAGTTGCGGCGTTTCGAACCGGGGGACGAACAGAGAGCAGCTGCTCAACAGCAGGGTCATCGTCAAAGACAGGGGAAGCGCGGCGCCTTTCATGAGGAGATGGTAGCAAAGGCGGGGCCTATGGGACGTGGACCGGGAACTCAGAATGGTTGTTGCCCGGATTCAGAAGAGACGGAAAGGGGAAGCCCTCAATCGCCGGGCGGCTAGGAGCCGTTTCACGAAGCTCGGTGTGAGCCGCCCTCTTAGCCGCCCGGCGATTGAGGGCCTCTTAAAGAAACTCAAATCAACCTGATCGCGCATACACCCGATTCAGGCTCGCATAGTGCCTTGCGAGGTCGCCGTTCAGCGACCCCGGTGGCAGTCGCCATACCCAATTGCCTGCAACCGTGCCCGGCGTGTTGGTTCTCGATTCCGATCCCAGCGCGAGAACGTCCTGCATCGGAATGATCGCAAGTCGGCCCACCGAGCCGAGTGACGTGCGCACCAGCGCCTCCGGCATCGAGCCCGGCGTCAATCGCAGGAAGAAGTTCACGCGCTGAAGCGTTTCGCTATCGAGGCCGAGATACCAACCCAGTGTCGTGTCGTTATCGTGCGTGCCCGTGTACACGATGCTGTCGCGCGTGTGCATGTGAGGCAGATGCACATCTTCGGGATTGCCGCCGAATCCGAACTGCAGCACGCGCATGCCCGGCAGCCCGAAGCCTTTGCGCAGCGCTTCGACATCCGGCGTGATGACGCCGAGGTCTTCCGCGACGATGGGCAGATCACCGCACTCCTCGCGCAGCACCTTCAGGAACATGCGACCCGGCGTGCGCTTCCACGAGCCGCCGCGTGCATCGAGTGCGTCGGCGGGAACGGACCAGTGAGCGGCCAGCGCACGAAAATGATCGATACGTAACAGGTCTACCCGCGCGAGCTGTCGCGCCACGCGCGCGCGCCAGAACGTGAAGCCGTCATGACGCATCACCTTCCAGTCGTAGAGCGGATTGCCCCACAGCTGGCCGAGCTCTGAGAAATAGTCCGGCGGAACGCCCGCCACCGCGGTGGCCCGGCCGCGCCCATCGAGCTGGAATTGCTCGGGATGCGCCCAGGTCTCCGCCGAATCCGGCGCCACATAGAACGGCAGGTCGCCAAACAGCCGCACGCCGCGATGATGCGCGTGGTCGCGCAAACGCGCCCACTGCCACTCGAACGCGAACTGCTCGCGCTTCATTCGCTCTATGTCAGCGGCGAGCTCGTTGCGCACGCTCGCAAGCGCCGTGGGCTCACGATCGCGATGCTCCGCGGGCCATTCCCACCACGGCAACGCGCGGTGAAAGTGGCTGAGCGCTTCGAACATCACATAGTCGTCGAGCCAGGACTTTGCCGATTCGAGAAACGCGCGATAGTCATCGCCGTCGGATGACGGCAGCTCGGCCGGATCGAGGAAGGCCACATTGCCGGCCGAATCCGAGCGTACCCAATAGGGCGAACCGTCGGGGCCGGTCGGGCCGAGCGGCAGGACCTGCCACACGGTGAAGCCCGCGTCGGCGATCCAATCGATGAACGCCCGGCCACCGCGGCCGAGCCCGTTCTCGAGGGAGCTAAGATGCAGCAGCACGCCGGAACGGCGGCGGTCGAAGACAGGAAGTCGCGCGCTCAAATCAGTTCTCGCAGGAGTTCTTGCAGCAATGGAAGAGGCCCTCAATCGCCGGGCGGCTGAGCGCAGCAACGTGCATGCCTCGAAGCCAGCGTGAGGGCCAGAGCGAGGGCCAGGACGAGGGCCAGGACGAGGGCCAGAGCGAAGACCAGGGCGAAGACCACAGCAATGGCAACGGCCGGCAAACGCTCAGCTCGCTGACGCCCTGCGCATCACCCCGCCCGACTCCGGCGCGCCCCGCCCGATGGAGATGGGTTGATCGAGGCTCGCCGGCGTCGGCAACCCGAGCAGGCGATAGAGGTTCACGAGCTGGCGGCGATAGAGGCGGTCGAACTGCGACACCGCTTCCGCGGGATTGTAGTCGCCGAACCACCAGAACCAGTCCGAGCTTTCGCAGAGCGCGAGCTGGTGCTCGATGGCGCTGCGCTGCGCGGGATCGAACTTGCCCTCCCGCATCACGCGGTCGAACGCGAGCTTTGCTTCACACAAGAGGTCCCACGCCGCATTCTTCGCGGGGTCGCCCATCCACGTGGCCAGCGTTCCGTGCACCCAGCTGCCGGTGACGACTTTCTGCAGCGGAACGGGCTCGAGGCCGCGCTCCACGACTTCCGCAAGCGTCATCAGCTCGAGCTGCGGATGATCGGCGAGCACGGAATACAGCGCTTTCAGGAAGTAGTAGCCGTTGAACGGGTAATACTCCCACGCGTTCTCGCCATCGAGCGCGATGAGAATCGCGTGGCCGCTCTTTTCGCCGTTGTAATTGCGAGCCAGGTTCGTCAGCTCTTGCGCGAAATTCTGCGCGGCATCGTCGCCATGCCAGGTGGAGTAGTTGAAGCCGATGCGATCCGACAGCGTGTCGTCGCGAAAGAAGCAGCTCAGCTTGCCACCGGGCAGGCAATACGGCCGGTTGTAGGAGCTCGGATCTTCGAGATTCGCAGCACCCGCCGCACGCAGGCTGTTGGTGAGCACGTTCGCGCTCGTCGCGATCCACTTGAAGCCCGCTTTTTCCAGCAGCTCGATCGCCGCATTGCTGACGGCGCCTTCAGACGGCCAGCATCCCACTGGCTTGCTGCCGAACGCTTCCGTGAAGACGCGCAGGCCTTCCTCGATGTGCCACACCGCGCGCGCTTCGCCGCCCGGATAGCTCGGATGCCGCGGCAGGTCCATGCCGGGAATGGCCTCGCGCGCGGTCTGGAAATCCAGCAGCAAGGGAACGATCGGATGCCCATAGGGCGTTACCGAAAGCTCGACGCGTCCGCTCTCACCCAACCGGCGATAGCGCGGCACCACGTCGGCCACCAGCTCGCCGATGAGCGCGAGCAGCTCGCGGCGCTGTGCCGCCGTGAACATGCGACCTTGAGCGGTGAGCGCAGCAACGCGCGCATCCGAGCGCCGCACGGTCTCGCCAACCCAGGCCAGGTGGTACCAGACCGCGAGGTCGTGGATCAGCTGGTCCGACGCATACGGAATGCGTTCGAGGGTCGTCAGGGTTTCGGCGATGGTCGCGAGCTCGAGGAACGGGCCATACCGCTCGATGAGATGTTTGCGTTGCGCCCGCAGGCAGGCCTTCAGCAGCTCGAGCCGCTCGGCCGGCGCGGACGGCACCGGGTCGGGACCCAGCAGGCGCAACACCGCATCGGGCAGCGGCGCGCCCTGCTTCACGTGCGCCTGAATCTTGTGGGCCAGCTCGTTGAGCTGCTCGATCAGCACCGGCGTGAAATTGACGACGGCACGGGCATTGGGCTGCGCTTCGAGGTGCGCGGCCATGTCCACGTAGTCCTTGATGGCATGCAGATACGTCCACGGTAGGACGTATTCGCCGTTCAGCGCATCCCGGTACTGCGGCTGATGCATGTGCCACAGCAGGACGACGGGCAGCCGGCCGCCCGAGGTCACGGAGTGGAAGCCTGCAACCGACGGAGCATGTCTGCGGTGACGAGCACGATACCCTTCTCAGTCGTGTAAAAACGCCGACTGTCCTCTGCAGGATCCACGCCAATCTGCATGCCGTCCGGCACGACGCAGCCTTCGTCGAGAATTGCGTTCTTTACCGTGCAGCCCGAGCCAATGGCGACCTGCGGCAGGATCACGGCGCGCTCGATCGTGGTGCGTTCTTCGATGCGGACGTTCGAAAACAGGAGCGACTGGCGCACTACGGCGCCCGAGACGATGCAGCCACCCGAGATCATGGAATTGATGGCGTGACCGCGCCGGTGGTCTTCATCCAGGATGAACTTCGCGGGCGGCTGATGCTCCTGGTACGTCCAGATCGGCCATTCCTCGTCATAGATATTGAGCTCGGGCCGCACGTGCACGAGCTCGATATTGGCTTCGTAGAACGCATCGACCGTACCCACATCGCGCCAGTAGCTCTGGGCTCGCGTCTTCACGTCCTGGAACGGGTAGGCGAAGCACTGCAGCTTGCCGATGCCCTTCGGCAGGATGTCCTTGCCGAAGTCATGTGACGATTTCTCGTCGGCGGCGTCGTCCAGCAGCAGCTTCTCGAGCAGCTTCGTGTTGAACACGTAGATGCCCATGGACGCGAGGATCGAGTCCGGCCGGCTCGGCAGCGTCGCCGGGTTCGCGGGCTTCTCTTCGAAGGCGGTGACGCGATTCCACTCCGTCGCGTTCAACACGCCGAAGTGACGCGACTGGTCACGCGGCACCTCGACGACGCCCACCGTGATGTCGGCGCCCTTCTCGACGTGGTACGCGATCATCGGGCCGTAATCCATCTTGTAGATGTGATCGCCCGCGAGCACCAGCACGTGTTTCGGCCGGTGCGAGAGAATCAACTCGAGGTTCTGGTACACGGCGTCCGCCGTGCCGCGGTACCAGTGCGGTCCCACCTGCTGCTGGGCCGGGATGATCTCGATGAACTCGCCGAACTCGCCGCGCAGGTAGCTCCAGCCCCGCTCGACGTGCTGGATGAGCGACTGGGCCTTGTATTGAGTCAGGATCGAAATCTGACGAATGCCCGAGTTCACGCAGTTCGACAGCACGAAGTCGATGATGCGGAACTTGCCACCGAATGGGGTAGCGGGTTTGCAGCGGTTCTCGGTGAGTGCCTTGAGGCGCTCGCCGCGTCCACCGGCCATGATGACGGCGAGTGTCCCGCCGGTGAGGCGGCTGACGTACCGGCCGGAAGATGCTCGCGCAGGTTGTCGGGGCATGGTGTGGTTCGCGGGGACGAGGTGTCCTCTTGTGTTAGGTTTCTGTCTACACGGCCCACTAATGAAGAGTCAATGGCGAAACGCCCAGACCTCCGCACCCAGCACGAAATCGACACCAGCGGAGCGCTGCGCCGTATTGCTGAAGGCAGGCACCATGACCCTCATTCGGTGCTGGGCGTACATGAGCGTGGCGGGCAGGCGCACGTCGTCATCTACAGGCCTGCCGCGCGGGACGTGCGTCTGGAAGGCCGTTTCGTGGCGGAGCGCGTGGCCCACACGGACTTTTTTACGTGGACCGGTGCACGGGCGGAACTTCCGCAGCACTACCGCGTTGCGTGGACCGACTCCCTTGGCCACACGCTAGAACGAACGGATCCTTATTCGTTTCTGCCGCTCGTCGACATGCGAGAGGTAGAGTCCTATTCGAACGGCCTGCACCGGGCCGCGTGGCGCCTGCTCGGCGCGCACGTCATGACAGGCGATGGGATCTCCGGCGTTCGCTTCACCGTCTGGGCGCCCGATGCGGAGCGCGTGAGCGTCGTGGGGCCGTTCTGTCAGTGGGACGGACGACAGTATCCGATGCGCGTGCTCGGTAGCACCGGCGTGTGGGAGCTCTTCATACCGGACCTCGGCGCGGGCGAGCTCTACAAGTTCGAGATCCGCAATCGTCAGACGGGTGCGCTTCTTTTGAAATCCGATCCGTGCGCGCGCGCGTCGGAGAGGCGGCCCGACACCGCATCCGTCGTCATTGCACCTTCGGCCTTCGAGTGGCAGGACCAGAACTGGATCGCGCGACGGGAGGAAGCCGATTGGCTGCATGCGCCGATGAGCATCTACGAAGTGCACCTCGGCTCCTGGCGCCGCGGCCCGCACGGTGAATTCCTGAACTATCGCGAGATTGCCGACCAGCTCGGGCCCTACATGCAACGCCTCGGCTTCACGCACATCGAGCTGCTGCCCATCGCTGAGCATCCGCTGGATGATTCCTGGGGTTACCAGACCACGGGCCACTTCGCGCCGACGAGTCGCCATGGCTCACCGGACGATCTGCGCTACCTCATCAACCAATGTCACGCACTGGGCATTGGCGTATTGCTCGATTGGGTGCCCGCGCATTTTCCGCGCGACGCGCACGGCCTCGCGAACTTCGACGGCACGGCGCTGTACGAGTACAGCGATCCCCGCAAGGCCGAGCACAAGGATTGGGGAACGCTCATCTTCAACTACGAGCGCCACGAAGTGCGCGCGTTCCTGTTGTCGAGCGCGTACTACTGGCTGCACGAGTTCCATTTCGACGGGCTGCGCGTGGATGCCGTCGCATCGATGCTCTATCTCGATTTCAGCAAGCAGCCCGGCGATGTCGTGCTCAACAAGCACGGCGGCACGCACAACCTCGAAGCCATCGATTTTCTGCGCGAGCTCAACGCGGTCACGCATGCCGCTTTCCCTGGCACGGTGGTCATCGCGGAAGAATCGACGGACTGGCCGCAGGTGACCCGTCCCACCGATATGGGCGGCCTCGGCTTCTCGATGAAATGGAACATGGGCTGGATGCACGACACACTGTCGTACGTGAAGGAAGATCCGGTGAACCGGAAGTTCCATCACAACAAGCTCACGTTCGCGATGATGTATGCGTACACCGAGAACTTCGTGCTGCCGCTGTCGCATGACGAAGTGGTTCACCTGAAGCGCTCGCTGCTCGGCAAGATGCCCGGCGACCGCTGGCAGATGCTCGCGAACCTGCGATTGCTGCTCGCGTATCAGTGGACGCTGCCGGGAAAGAAGCTGCTCTTCATGGGCACGGAACTGGCGCAGCCCACGGAATGGGACTTCCGTTCGGCGCTGCCGTGGCACCTGCTCGACGATCCGGCGAACGCCGGCGTGCAGAAGCTGGTGAGCGACCTGAATCATCTGTACGTCAGCCGCCCCGCCCTGCACCGTTTCGAATTCGAGCCTGGCGGATTCGATTGGGTCGACGCCAATGACGCGCAACACTCGACCTTCAGCTATCTGCGCACGGCTGGCGACGCGCAACTGCTCGTCGTGCTGAACTTTACCCCAGTGCCCCGACACGGCTGGCGCGTAGGCGTTCCTGCGCCCGGTGAGTATCGCGAAGTGCTGAACTCAGACTCGCAGCACTACGGCGGCACGAACATCGGCAACCTGCACACCGTACAGGCGCACGCGATTCCCGCAAACGGAAAGCCCGCCTCCATCGAGATGAACCTGCCACCTTTGGCGGCGGTGATCTTCGAGCGCTGCTGAGCCGAGCGGATTAGCTCTTCGCTAACCCCGCACCGATGCGACGCGCGCTAGCGAACGCCCGGGCGCGAACATAGCGTTAGCGACGGACTGCTCGCGAGGTGTCCTGGTGGGGGTTTCAAAATGCAGGGACGCATTTTGTAAAGCGCCCAGGGACGGCTCGCAGCGTCCCCCACCAGGACACCTCGCAAGCGGGCCGTCGCGCCCAAAGGCTAGCGACCACGCCCTCTCGCAAGCCGTGGCCGCGCCATCCGTCGCAGCCTCCCTAAACCCGCTTCATCAACCCCACCTCAAACGGATGCCTCAACAACTCATGCGACGGATAAATCCGAATCTCCGTCGCAAACTGCCCGCACTCCGAAGGCAAAGCGTCGAGCGCAAACACGACCGCCCCGTCCCCTTCGGTCTCTCCGGTCGGCGACAACTCAACCGTCCAGACGCCATCTGCAGGCTTCGCCCCATACGACGTCAACGCCGGCAATTCGAAACTCGACTCGGGTAACTGTCGTCGCGCGACGAACTCGATCCGCACGTCCGCCGGACTCAACCCGTTCAACGACGCCGCCACACGCAACCGCAACCGCTCGCCGCGCGGCATATCCGCCGGTGCATCGGCGATCAGTCGCAGACCCACTTTCGGCCACGCCTGCCGCACCTTCTGCTTCCAGTCCGCGAGCGATCGCGCGCCAGCGAAATCCTGATCTGCCAATCGCCGGCCATGCTGAGCAAGCGGGTAATACACGCCCTGCGCGTAGTCGAACACCGCACGTCGCATGTTGAACCGGGGTACCACGCTCGCCATCGCGCGCTTGCTCCGACGCACCCACTCCGCAGAGAACCCTGCTTCGTTGCGTGAGTAATAGAGCGGCAGCGTTTCTTCTTCGAGCGTGTCGTAAATGAGCTCGGCTTCGAGCGCGTCGCGCCGCTCGGGATCCTGCACGTTGATCGGCGGAATGCCCCAGCCGTTGTCCTGCGTCCAGGCTTCGGCCCACCAGCCATCGAGCACGCTCAGATTCAGTCGGCCGTTCACAGCGGCCTTCATGCCCGACGTGCCACTGGCTTCGAGCGGCGCGATCGGATTGTTGAGCCACACATCCACGCCGGACACGAGCCATCGCGCCAACTGCAGGTCGTAATCTTCAAGGAACACGACGCGTCCGACGAATTCAGGCGTGAGCATCAGCTGCTTGATCTCACGCAGCACCTGCTGGCCCGGCATGTCTGCGGGATGCGCCTTACCGGCAAACAGGAACAGCACCGGCCGATCAGGATCATTCACGAGCCGTGCGAGACGTGCGCGATCTCGCAGCAGCAGTGCTGCTCGCTTGTACGTCGCAAAACGCCGCGCAAATCCGATGGTGAGCGTATCCGGCCGATTCGGGTCGAGATGTCGCGTGACATGTCGCCACTGCGCGGGACTCAGGCCTTTGCGGGCGTATTCGCGCTGAAGCCTTTCACGCACGCTCGCGAGCATGCGTGACTTCACGGACTGCGACGTCGCCCAGAACTGATCGTCCGGCAGATGCTCCACCGCGTGCCAGAAGTCGCCGTCACGCAACCGCTCTCGCCAATCATTGCCGAGCGTATGGTCGAGATGACTCTGCCACGTCTGATGCACGAACGTCGGCGCGTGGATTCCGTTGGTGACGTAGCCCACAGGATTGTCCTCAGGACGAATCTCCGGCCAGTGATCCGCACACAGGCGCGAGGACACAACACCGTGAATGCGACTCACGCCGTTCACGCTGCGCGTGCCATTGAGCGCAAGACGCGTCATGTTGAAGAGGCCCGGCACGGTAGGCGCACGTCCCAGCTCGAGGAACCGGTCCATCGGAAGCCCGAGCTCGCGAATGAAATCATTGAAGTGCGTGACGAGCAGCTCGTGCCCGAACGCGTCGTGGCCCGCGGCCACTGGCGTGTGCGTGGTAAATGCACACTGGCTTGCCACGGCTTCGAGCGCCGCGCCGTAAGGCAGTCCGCGCTGAAGGTGTTCGCGCAGAAGCTCCAGAATGAGGAACGCCGCGTGACCTTCGTTGAGATGAAACACCGCAGGCTGCAATCCGAGCGAGCGCACCGCGCGCATGCCGCCAATGCCGAGGATCATTTCCTGCCGGATGCGGGTGGATTCGTCGCCGCCATACAGGCGATAGCTGATGTCGCGATCCGCCGGCGCGTTCTCCGGACAGTTCGTGTCGAGCAGATAGACAGAAACACGGCCTACCTGCGCACGCCATATCCGCGAGACGACGTCGCGTCCGGCGATGCGCACTGTCACCGACATCCAGGAACCATCGGATTTGCGTACGGCCTCGACCGGCAGGTCCCGCGGATCATGGTCTCGATACTCAGCGTGCTGAACGCCGTCGTTATCGACCGACTGCTTGAAGTACCCCTGGCCGTAGAGAAGGCCGACTGCAACGAAATTCATGCGCTCGTCGCTTGCCGCCTTGCAGTGATCGCCCGCAAGCACGCCGAGACCACCCGAGTAGATCGGGAAGCTTTCGTGGAAACCGTACTCCGCGCAGAAGTACGCGATGAGCGGCGCATCCGCGCTTTGCGGCGCGGAGATATATTCGTCGAACGCGCGCAGGGCCTGCTGATAGCGCCCGAGATACGTCGGGTCTTGGCCGGCCTGGTCGAGCGCGGTCTGGCTGACGGTCCTGAGCAGCAGACGCGGATTGCCCTCCGTCTGTTTCCACAGCTCGCGGTCGAGGTCCTCGAACAGCGCTCGCGTGGGGCGATGCCACCCGAAAAACAGATTGCCTGCCAGCTCGGGCAAACGGGCGAGGGATTCCGGGATGACCGGAGTGACTTCAAGTACCGGGTTTCGCATAGCTTTTCGGCCGTCCAGAGAGCGCGCGAGTCTACCAGCCCCCGTGTGACGCCAACGTCTGGCACTGCACCCTTTCCGTCGCGGAGGGCATCTGTCGGCGTGTCGGTCACCGGCCCGGCGCGTCGGCAGGCTAAACTGCGCGGCATGATTTTCCGGACCCTGCCGGCGCAACGCGCGCGCCGCATTGTTTCATCGAGCATTATTTTCATGGCGACGCTGGCGCTTGCTTCAGCGTCGCCCGCGGCGAACAAGCCGGCGCCAACCACTGCGGATGCAAACAGCAGCGGCTGCCTGCCGAGCGGCAATGGTTTTTTTCGAGCGCGCATCCGCGGCGCGATGAACCTCGACGTGGATTGGCAGAACGCCGATCTCGAGTGCCAGGGCGATGCGCGTCCCGACGGCAAAGGCATTCGCCTGAGCTTCGCGGGACCGGTGCGCTCCGACGGCAGGCGCTTGCGCCTCGTGCTCGGCGTGGCGAATACCGCCGAAGGCAAAACCGGCAGCGCACTGCCTACCAATCTCACGGTCATCTTCGAAGGGGAGAAGCGCTTATTCTCCACTCGCGGCGATGACAAATGCACGGTCGACAAGCTGACCCAGGAACGCGTCGGCGAGCTCGGCGGCGAGTCCCGTTCCTATCGCGTGGTCGGCAGCGGTTTCTGCATCGACCCCGCCAACGATCTCAAAGCGGAACAGCGCATCGTCGTGAGCAGCTTCGATTTCGCAGGCCGCATCACTTTTTCAAAATGAGTCGCGCATGAGCAAGCCCCTGCACCGTTGGTTGTCCTCCGTTCTGGTTCTGCTTCTGAGCATTGCTGCTGCGACGAGCTGCAACGCGCAGCCCGCGAAGCTCATCGAGCTCGACGCGTTCCCGAAAGGCACGCTCGAGATCCAGAGCGCCAAGCAGTCCCATCACTTCGACATCTGGATCGCGGAAACGGGCGCTCAACAACAACAGGGACTGATGTTCGTGCGTGATCTCGCGGAGAACCGCGGCATGTTGTTCGTCGCCGAGAAGCCGCGTGTCTTCAACATGTGGATGATGAATACATACATTCCGCTCGACATGGTGTTCATCGCCAGTGATGGACGGATTGCGAAAATTGCAGAGCGCACGACACCGCATTCCACGGACATCGTTTCGTCCGACGTCATCGTCGCTGCGATCCTCGAGCTCAAAGGGGGCGAAGCGGCGCGCCGAGCACTCCACACAGGCGACAAAGTTGTCTGGCACCCGAGTCATTGAAGCGCAGCGTGCTCCCACGTTGTAACGGCCCAACACTGTCAGGGTAGCGGCCCCGGATCATCGTCCCTCGCTGCGCGGCTCGTCGCAGCAAATACACGTTCCATCGCGAATTTAGCCTCCGTAGCAGGGGCCGCGCGCGTTTGTCTTTCTTCCGCAGAGCCCTTACGGGGTTGTATCTCCGCTGCTACCATTTGTCTCACGCGATGCCGTGACCGGTTCCCCAGCCCAGTTGCTTCGTCGCTCATACAACACCGAAGAATTAACGAACGGTACAACCGTTCGCAGGAGGATCCCGATGACTCGCGATTCCAAGATCGCGCGGGCAGTGCATTACGCGCTATTGACGAGCGCAACCATGCTTGCCGCGACTACTTTCCCCGCTTACGCCCAGGACCAGGATCAGGATCAGGACACAGCCACGCAGACGGTGGTCGTCACCGGGTCGCGCATTCAGCGTCCTGAGCTGGAATCCACGACCCCGATCCTCGCTCTCAGCAAGGAAGACTTGAAGGCCACGGGCCTGAATAACGTTGCAGAAGTGGCAGCGCAGCTGCCGCAGTTCGCCGCGTCGTTCGGCTCGTCACGCACTCAGTCAACGTTCTCTGGAGCCGAGTTTTCAGGTCTGAACCAGTTCAATCTGCGCAATCTCAGCGCCGTTCGTACGCTGACTTTGATCAACGGTCGCCGTGCCCCTGGCGGCCGCACGGTGTCGACCGCCGTGGACTTCAACACCATCCCGACTGCGAACATCGAACGCTTTGAAATTCTCACCGGCGGTGCGTCCGCGGTGTACGGCGCCGACGCCGTCGCCGGCGTGGTCAACCTGATCACGCGCAAGGATTTCACCGGCGTTGAAATCGGTGGCAATTACCTGGTCACCGAAGACAGCGACAACAAGAGCCCGGGCGGCTACATCTTGATGGGCGGCAAGTGGGGGGACAACGCTCACGGCACCCTCACCATCGAGTATCAGTCGGAAGGTGAAGTGAGCTGCGCGGATCGGTATCTCTGTGAGACCGACTTTGCGTGGACCGACCCAACCGCAGCTCCGCTGCGTGGGCCCAACGCTTACTCCGGCGTCGCGCCGATTGCGAAATTCCAGGCCGGCACCACCGGCGCGTTCTACACAGCACGCAACGGCAGCTACACCACTGCGGGTGGCGCGCTCATTCCGTTCTCGATTCCCGTCGACGGCTACAACCGTAACGCGGATCGCACGCTCGCCATTCCGACGAAGCGCTACATGGTCGCCGCGGAAGGCGAAGTGGGCCTGCCGTGGGAAGGTGTGGCGGCATTCGCGGAGTTCAACTTCGGCGAATCGCGGACTGACGCGCCGTTCGAAGGCCACCCGTTCCAGTCGAGCCAGCCCGGCAGCCTGTTCGGCGGCGGCCCCGGAATCGCGGGGTTGCAGCCGTCGGTGCCGATCACGAATCCGTTCATTCCGACGGCGCTGTACAACCAGGCCATCACGAACGGGGTGAACCCAACCACGGGCGTGCTCAACTGGCAGCAGCGCTTCAATGCCATTGCGGATGATCGCGGCGCCACCAACGTTCGCGAAACCTATCGTGGTGTGGTAGGCGTGCGCGGCGATCTGCCTTCCATCGGCGGGTTCGGCCACGACTTCCAGTGGGAAGCCTCACATGTCTACGGCACCACTTCGCTGAATAGCATCACTCGCGGTCTGGTCGGCACAGATCGTCTTTACTACAGCCTGCGCGTCGAAGCGGATCCGGCGACGCCGGGCGCGTTCCGCTGTATCGATCCGGGCGCACGTGCGACGGGCTGTATCCCGATCAACCCGTTCGCGCCGTACACCCAGGCGATGAAGGATTACCTCACCGTCAATGCGGGCCAGTCCGGCCGCAACGACCTCGAGGATACGACGGCCTTCGTCAGCGGCACCCTGTTCGACCTGCCGGCGGGCGGTCTCAAGGCGGTGGTCGGTTACGAGCGCCGCACGTTCGCGGGCTTCCTCGACTACGCCGACCAGATCAACCGGGCACTCGTCTCGGGCAACCAGATCGGCGACGTGACGCGCGTCAAGACGAAGACGAGCGAGTGGTTCGCCGAGGTCGACGTGCCGGTCCTGAAGGATCTGCCGGCGGTCGAGAGCCTCGACCTGACGGGTTCGTTCCGCACCTCCGATCCGAACACGGGCGATGACTACGACACCTGGGGTTATGGCCTGAACTGGCAGCCGATCCAGGACCTGCGCATCCGTGCGTCCAAGGCTCGCGCTGTGCGCACGCCGATTCCGGCGGATCTGTCGGGCGTCGGCCAGACGTTCGGCGTGGTCAACGATCCGTGCACGGCGTCGCGGCGCAATCTGAACCCGACCCGCGCGGCAAACTGTACGGCGGACGGCGTTCCGGCGACCTATGCGCCGCCGCTCACGGTGGAACAGAGCGTTTCCGGCTTCGTCGGTGGCAACCCCGACCTCGCGCCGGAAGTCGGCGACACGCTGACCTTCGGGTTCGTGTGGCAACCGAGCTTCCTCCACGGCTTCAACCTGTCGGTCGATCGCTTCGACATCAAGGTGAAGGACGTCATCAACACGGTGGGCCGCCAGATCAAGGCAGATCTCTGCTACGACTCGGCTGACCGACTTTTCTGCGACGACCTGACGCGTGGCGTGAACCCGAACACCCCGGGCAACTGGGCGCTGCTCACGGTCAACGACCAGTTGGTCAACGTGGCGTCGGTGAAGGTCGCTGGTATCGACGTCGAGGCCGGCTATCGCATGAACCTGGGCAACGACGGTCAGCTCGGCAAACTCGGCGTGCGCGTCGTCGGCACGTTCTACGACCGGGCGGACGTGACGCCACTGCCGGGAGAAGAAACCATCGACTTCCTCGGTTACGCGGGCGGCTCGACGTCAGACCAGGGCTGGCTCAAGCGCCAGATCGTGTCGAACGTCAATTACCAGTTCCGCGGCTTCAGCGCGGACTGGTCGGCGCGAATGATCGGCAGTTCGTACATGGCGGTCGGTGCCGAAGACTTCGGCAAGATCGGCACGTACATCTATCACGACCTGCGGTTCGCGTTCAGCTGGGACAAGGGCAGCGACGTCTACCTCGGCATCAAGAACGTGGCAGACAAGGACCCGCCGTTCTTCGCGACGGGCACCTCGGGCACGCAGGCGCTGGACACCATCCCGGCGTACTACGACGTGTTCGGCCGGACGTACTTCGGCGGCGTGACTCTGAAGTTCTGAGCCGGTGCGGCGAGTGAGTCCGGGCCACAAGCCCGGCTGACTCGTGAATCGAAAGGCGGCGTGGCCCACCACGCCGCCTTTTTTTGCTTTGCTGCCGGCCCGGCGACTGGATGTATTCCCAACTCTGCGTCAGGAATGCATGCAATGCGTCGCACGGTTGTTGCGACGTAGCTACGAATGAGCCGAAAGTACAAGACAGCGCAGGGGTTGGCCGGTGAAGCAACTTGCGCTCCCGGCCACGGCGAAGCCAAATTCCGCAGGATTCCGGCCGTCGCAGCCCGTCACGCGGTTGTAGCTTTTTACCAAACGTACTATCGCTGTCTCAATTTCGACTGGTAGTATCCACGCCACGCTGATTGGGCCCGGTTCCCCAGTTCGTGCCCGATTCGCATACAAGGTTATCGCCACGGTCCGCAGGCCGCGGCATACAACACTCGACGAATTCCGAACGGCGCAGACCGTTCGCAGGAGGAACCCGATGAATCGCAATAGCGAAATCGCTAGCGCGGTAGGCCGTGCGCTCGCGATGAGCGCGGCGGCAACCGCAGCAGTCCACAGCGCACCCGCCGCTGCACAAGACCAGACTGCCGAAGAAAGCACACAGACCGTCACGGTCACCGGCTCGCGTATCCGGCGTGTCGATCTTGAGACAGCCGCTCCGGTCTTCGTGCTCGATGCGAGCCAGATCCAGAACTCCGGTGTCTCGACGGTGGGCGACCTGATCCAGCGCATCCCGGCGATTTCCGGTGCAGCCACCAATCCGCAGGTCAACAACGGCGGCGGCTTCGGCGAATCGAACGTCGAGCTGCGTGGTCTCGGTGCGCAGCGCACCCTGGTGCTGTTGAACGGCCGCCGCATCGGCGTGCTGGGCAACACCACGACGTCCGCAGTCGACATCAACATGATCCCGATCAATCTGGTCGAGCGTGTTGAGGTCCTGAAGGAAGGCGCGGGTGCGGTGTACGGCTCCGATGCCATCGCAGGCGTGGTGAACTTCATCACCCGCAAAGATTGGGACGGTGCGGACGTCAGCGTCGAATACGGCAGAACGAGTCACGACGACGGCGCACGCCGCACGGCGAGCCTCTCGTTCGGCTCCACCGGCGACAAGCTCAGCATCCTGGTGGGCGGCAACTACAACAAGCAGGAAGCTGTCTCTGCCGGTAACCGCGACTTCTCGAAGTTCGCCATCTACCTGTATCAGACTTCCGGTGGTGCCCCCTCTGTGTACAACGGCGGTTCGAGCCGCACGGTGAACGGCCGCATCAACTTGCCGGCGTCGGCGCTCGGCCCTTACGGCGGCGCAGCCTGCCGCAGCGGCAGCGTCACCCGCATCGACGGCGCGCTCGGCAACAAGGCCAGCGACTATCGCTGCTTCCAGACCTCAACGGATCTTTATAACTACCAGCCGTTCAACCTGCTGGTGACGCCAACCGAACGCGCGAGCCTCTTCACGCTGGCGAACTACAAGATCAACGATTCGATCGAGGCCTTCACGGAGGTGCTGTACAACCACACCCGTTCCGGCTTCCAGCTCGCGTCGTTGCCGTTCGACGCTACGGCGGACGACACGCGCGTTTCGGCAGACAGCTACTACAACCCGTTCGGCATTGAGTTCGGCGGCATCGATGCGATCCAGCCGAACGCCCGCTACCGCCTGGAAGCGTTGGGCGGCCGCAGAAGCGCCAACCAGACCGACCAGGCCCTCGGCAACATCGGCCTCAAAGGCGAAATCCTCAACACGGGATGGCAGTGGGACGTGACTGCGGGCTTCGGCCGCATGCAGCAGGACACGAACATCTCTGGCTACCTGCTGAAGAGCAAGGTTGCGCCGGTAATCGGACCTTCAGGCGTGAGCCAGGCCGACTACTCGACGCTCGTTTGCGGTCAGCCGGTGGATGATCCGCTGGCACCTGTGGACGCCGCTAACCGCCATCGTTCGGTGCCGATCGGTAACATCATCGCGGGTTGCACGCCGTTGAACATCTTCAACGTCACGGCACCCGGCCAGGCGGCAGCGCTCGGCGACATCAGCACGAACTACCAGCAGAACTATCACTATCGCAGCCAGGACTACAGCGCCAACGTCAACGGCAAGCTGTTCGACCTGCCGGCGGGTGAGCTGTCAGCCGCGTTCGGTGTGGAATACCGCGACCTCGAAGGCGAGTTCGGCACAGACGTGCTGACCCGCGCCACCGCGCCGCTGTTCCTCACTTGCCAAATCTCCAGCGAAACCTGCACGGGCGATTCCTACGCTCAGTACAACGTTCGCGAAATCTACGGCGAGTTCCTGATTCCGATCCTCAAGGACATGCCAGGTGCGGAGAGCCTGAACCTCACGGCGGGCATCCGTTACTCCGACTACTCCAGAAAGACCATCGGCAGCACGACGAACTCCGAGTTCAAGGTTGAGTATCGTCCGATCAGCGACGTGATGCTCCGTGCCTCGTGGGCGGAAGTGTTCCGCGCACCCACGATCGTCGACCTGTCGCTCGCGCCGTCGCAGTCTGCAGATACGTTCACGGACCCGTGCGCGAACCTGACCACCGCGGCATACAACGCGAACCCGAACCTCGCGAAGGCGTGCGCCGGTGTTCCGCTGGATGACAACTTCGACCAGCCGAACGGCCAGATCACCGGCCTGTTGATCGGTAACCAGAACCTGAAGCCGGAAACCGGCACGGTGCTCACCTACGGCGTCGTCTATGACGTCAGCCAGCTGCGTGGCCTGTCGTTCACGGTGGACTTCTGGAAATACAAGATCGACGACCTGATCACGAACCTCGATCCGAACTTCACCGCGACGCAGTGCGCGGCGACGGGCCAGGACGAGTTCTGCAGCCTGATCTATCGTTTCGATGCGACGACGTCCAGCCCGGGCGAAATCCTCGAGATCCAGCGGCCGACCTTCAACCTCGGTCACCTGGAAACGGACGGTATCGACTTCGGTGTGAAGTACCAGCTTCGCAACACCGTGGCCGGTTCGTTCAACATCTCGCTGGATGTCACGCACATCAACAGCTACGAAAACACGCCGGCTCCGGGCGCGTTGCCGATCGAAGTGGCGGGTACGTATGACCGTCAGTTCGGCAACTTCGCCAAGAACCGCGGACTGTTCGCAGTGGGCTGGACCTACCAGGGCCTGGATGGCTTGCTGACCACGCGTTACATCGGCGATCTCGATCTGCTGAATCCGCGTGGGGGTACGCCAACGAGCCCAGCGCTGCGCGTCCCGTCGTTCGTGTATGTGGACTTCACGATCGGGTACGAGCTGCCGTCGAAGACGAAGATCCGCGTTGGCGCGCTCAACATCGCCGACAAGGCTCCGCCGATCATGTACCAGAACAACGTTCTGAACTCGAACACCGACGTGTCGACCTACGACACGATCGGCCGCCAGTGGTTCGTGGGCGTGACTCAGAAGTTCTGATCGGATCGTCCTAGCGCAAATGACCCTGCCCCTTGGGGCAGGGTCTTGGTTGAGGGGCCGCGTGGTTTTGCCACGCGGCCTTTTTTCTGGTTAGTTGCATTCATGAACAACCCCACTCCCCTTTCCCAGGCGACGCCGGACCAATTGGTCGGCGAGGCCATTACAGCGCTGCAGGACGGGCGTGCGGACGCGGCGGAAATGCTGTGTCGTCGCGCGCTCACTCTCGCGCCTAACGATCTCGGCGCGCTCAGCGTACTGGGCGCTGTGCTACACGGCGCTGGCCGTCACGGCGAGGCAGAACAGATTTTCACGGACCTCATCGAGGTTCAGCCGGACGAGCCCGTGCATTGGATGAATCTCGGTACGACGCGCCGTGCGCTGGGCAATCCGGAAGGCGCGCTGCCGGCCTTCACACGCGCAGCCCAGCTGGGCGCTGCGTCCAGCGATTTTTTCTATAACGTCGGCCTCACGCACATCGACCGCAAGGATTTCGAAGCAGCGCGCGCTGTCCTCGAGAAGGCAGCAGCGATGGAGCCGCACGACCCTGAGATCCGCCTGCAGTACGCCACCGCGTGCCACGAAAGCATGCGCACAGAACTGGCGGTGGCGGCACTCGAGAACTGGAAGGATTTTCCGGGCCTGTACCCAGAACTGATCGCCCGCATCGGCAATCTTCTGATGAATCTCGGTGAAACAGAGCGTGCGGAAGAAGCGCTGCGCGCCGCCCTGCCCGGCGGCACTGGCGACGCACAGGCGAGCGTCACCTTAGTGAAGATGCTGGAGCGAACCAACCGACTCGACGAAGCGCGAGACGTGTTAGACAAAGTCGTCCCGTCCGAGGGCAACACGGGCGATGAAGGCGGCCTCGCACTCGCGCGCGCCACGCTCGCTCAGCGCGACGGTGATCATGAGCTTGCCGTCACGCTCTATCAGCAGGCTCTCGCGCAGGTGAAAAGTGCAGACCGCCGCCAGTACCAGCTCTTCCCGCTGGCTAAATCACTGGATGCCCTGCATCGCTACGACGACGCCTTCGCTGCCTTGGAAGAAGCGCACCGCTCGCAGCTCAAACATCTGGAGCTCGCGCATCCGCTGCTCGCCGTGCGCGGCTCGCCGAGTCTCATCATTACCGAGTTCAGCGCAGACCCTGCGGATGTCGCCACGTGGGATCACGCGGGCGCGCCCAGCGTCGATGAAAGCCCTGTGTTCATCGTGGCGTTCCCGCGTTCGGGGACGACGCTTCTCGAAGTCACACTCGATGCGCATCCCGCGCTCGAGTCGATGGACGAGCAGCCGTTCCTCCAGAACGCCCTCGACGATCTCACCGCGTTCGGAATCCGCTATCCCGCGGAGCTGGGGCAGTTGAATGCCACGCAGCTCGACTCGGTCCGTGCGCGTTACTGGGAGCGCGTGCGCTCGAAGGTAAAGATCGCGCCGGGTCAGCGACTGGTCGACAAGAATCCGCTGAACCTGCTCCGGCTACCCGTCATCCGGCGGTTGTTTCCGAACTCGCCCATCATCGTCGCTGTGCGACATCCGTTCGACGTGATCGTCTCGTGCTACATGCAGCACTTTCGCGCGCCTGAGTTCGCGCTGTTGTGTGCAGACCTGCCGGCAATCGCGTCGGGTTATCGTCGCTCGTTCGACTTCTGGTATGAGCAGGCGGCGCTTCTGCAACCGCAAGCGATGGAAGTGCGCTACGAGACGTTCGTTGCCGGTTTCGAAAGCGGCGTGCGCGAGATCGTCGACTTCCTGCAACTTCCCTGGAACGACGCGGTGCTCGCTCACGCAGATCGCGCTCGCGAGAAGAAGTACATCAGCACGCCAAGCTATTCACAGGTGGTACAGCCGGTGTCTGGAAAGTCTGTTGGCCGGTGGAAGAACTACGAGCGCCATCTCGTGCCGCTCGCGCCAGTAGTGCAGCCGTATCTCGACAGGTGGGACTACGCGGTCTGAGGTTCGGTGAACAGCAGGTAGGTGGAAAGGATGTATTTGTCGCCCGAGATCGGTGGCGCGCCCTCGTGCTGGTACATCCAGTAAGGCGGAAACACCAGCAGCCGACCCGCCTTCGGCGCGACATCGACACCCAGCTGCGGGAAACGCGTGGCGCCGCCGTCGTCGACATCATTCAGATACCACAGCAACACAAGATACCGGTTCGCCAGATGATTGACCGCGTCGAAATGCAGCTGAAACCGCTCGGGCGCACCGTCTTTCGGGGTGGGCCGGTAACGCTTCATGATCAGGTCAGCCGTCTTCGGCGAATTCGGCACCGGAATCGTCAGCCCGATGTCGCGGTTGTACCGCTCCACGGCCTGGTCGATACGCAGGCGAAAAAAGCTGAGGAACCCCGCGTCGGAAAGGCGCGTGATGTTCAGCTCTGTCCACGCGGAGTCCGCGAGTCCCCCGCGCAACATGCGTCCGTTGGGCTGCTGGAATCGCGGCAGCGAATTGAACGAGTCGACGAGCTGCCGGCAGAACGGGGGCTCGATGTCGCCGTCATAGACTCGAATGTAGTGCCGCAGATCCATGCGGATATAGTATCGGTTGGGCCCATGATGAGCACGCAGGGTGACGCCAGTGTCGACAACGGTTGCTGAAGCGCGAGAGCTTCTCCGACAGGGCCGTTTCGTTGAAGCCGAACGGCTGTACGAGCGCGTGCTCGAGTCCTCGCCGAACGACATCGAGGCGCTCAACATGGTCGCGCTCGCAGAGTTGCGACAGGGGCGCACCCCGAAGGCCCGCGCCCTGCTCGATCGCGCGGTGCAGATCGCTCCAAAGGATGCGCTGACCCGACACAACATGGGCCGCGTTCTCGAGGCCGGCGGAGACAGCGCCGGGGCGATTTCCTCGTGGCAGGCAGCGGTGCAGCTTCAGGCGGACTTTTTCCTGGCCCGACTCCACCTCGCCGCCGCTCTCGAACGCGCCGGACAGACGCAGCCCGCGTTGGTCCAGTATTCGCGGGCGCTGAAAGACGCACAGGAGCGGGGTCGCTGGACCAATCCGTCGACGACGCCTGCAGGATTGCGGCCAATGGTCGAACGCGCGGTCTACAACGTGCGTACCGGCCGGCGCGCGCTGTTCTTCGGACTGCTCGACCCCGTCGTGCAACGGTATGGTCGAGACTCGATGACGCGTGTCGAGCAGTGCCTGCGGATTTATCTCGGTGAGCAACCGGGCGCAAGTTCAGACCCGCGGCAACAGCCGACCTTTCTCTTCTTTCCCGGGCTGCCGCCTGCCGCCTATCTCGATCGCTCGCTGTTTCCGTGGATCGCGGAGTTCGAAGCGCAAACGCCTGCGATCAATGCTGAGCTCGCGGCGTTGTTGCCGTCCTCTCAAGGACGCGAGCGCGTGTTCACTACGGAAGAGCTCGAGCAGCAGAACCTACGCGGCGGGCTAGACGTTCCACCGAGCTGGAATGGCTATTACTTCTATCGGCACGGCGAACGTCGCGAGGAAAACTGCGCGGCGTGTCCAGCGACTGCGCGTGCCATCGATGTCCTGCCCCTCTCTCGTGTGCCGGGACACGGGCCGGAAGTGCTGTACTCCGTCTTCACGCCTGGCACGCACCTGCTGCCGCACAAGGGCGTAACGAATACCCGGCTGGTCGGTCACCTCCCGCTGATCATCCCGCCGGATTGCGCACTCAACGTGGGTGGTGAGCTGCACGTGTGGCAGCCCGGTCGCGTCGTGATCTTCGATGACACGTACGAACATGAAGCTTGGAATCGCAGCCAGCAGACGCGCGTCGTGATGATCTTCGACATCTGGAACCCGCATCTGACGGAGGCGGAGCGCGCAGCGCTCGCAGACCTCGTGCCCGCCATCGGCAAGTTCCGCGAAAGCCTGGAAGCGGCCTGATTCCATGCGCCTGCCGAAGCCCTTCTTCCGTCTGCCTGTGCGCATCGACGCACAACGACTGCGCGAGGAAGTGCTATCGCTTCCCGACAGCGCGTGGGCGAAGCATCCGAATCACATCGAGGGCAACAGCGCGGTTCGCCTGATCAGCGTAAACGGCGGCGAGAACGACGACGTGAACGGCGTGATGAAGCCGACGGCCCATCTCACGCTGCTGCCCTACGCCCGCCAAGTACTAGCGAGCTTTGGTGTTGTCTGGAGTCGCTCGCGACTGCTGAAGCTCGCACCTGGCGCCGGCGTGCCGGCGCACGCAGACATCAACTACCACTGGTTCAACCGCGTGCGCATGCACGTTCCCATCATCACGCGGCCAGAAGTGCGTTTCTATTGTGACGATCAGAACGTGCATATGGCCGCCGGCGAAGCGTGGGTATTCGACAACTGGCGCCAGCACCGAGTGGAGAACCCGACACCTGACGAGCGCATTCACCTCGTCGCGGATACGTCGGGCAGCTCAGCGTTCTGGCAGCTCGTTGCGCAAGGTGATGCACGCGATGCGCGCGTGCATGAGCTTGCATTCGACCCATCGAGCAATCCGCAGCTACTGACTGAACGCACGTCACTTGCGCCGGTGATGACGCCTGGTGAAGTCGATCTGCTCGTCAACGACCTACGCGCTGAGTTGGTGCCCGGCGATGATTCGCAGGAAGCGCGGATTCAGCTCATGCGATATCACTCGTTGCTGGATGCGATGTGTCGGGATTGGCGGCAGCTCTACGCGCTTCACGGTGCTGAGCCCTCGGGTTGGGCAGAGTTCACGCGAGTGCGTGATACCGTGCGGAGTACATCGCGGGCGTTGGCGACGAATATTTTCGTGCGGACGAATCGGGTTGCGGCGCATTCGGTGCTGGAAGGGCGTGTGTTGCGAGCGATGCTGGCGTTGCCAGGGCAAGAAGCCCTCAATCGCCGCTTGGCTAAAAAGTCAGTACTGGATAGCCCCGTGTTCATCGTGGCGGCGCCGCGCTCGGGAAGCACGTTGTTATTCGAGACGCTCGCCGTCAGCAGTCACCTGTGCACGATCGGCGGTGAAGGACACATGCTCGTCGAAAGCATGCCCGAACTGCAGCCGGGTACGCCTGGCGTGGAGTCCAACCGGTTGACGGCCGAGCACGCCACACCCGACGCCATCCAGAAAATCCGCGCGCAGATTCTTGCGAAGTTGCAGGACGCCGACGGCAAACCGGTGCACCCAGACGCATCGCTCCGCTTTCTGGAGAAGACACCGAAGAACGCCCTGCGCATTCCGTTCTTCAACGCGGTGTTTCCGGACGCCCGGTTTATTTTTCTCTGGCGCGATCCGGAAGAGAACCTCGGCAGCATCATCGACGCGTGGGGGTCAGGCCGGTGGAAGACCTATAACGGCCTCGACGGATTCGACGGGCCCTGGTCCCTGCTATTGCCGCCAGGGTGGAAATCGCTGAACGGAAAGCCAGTTGAGGAAATAGCCGCGGCTCAATGGGACGCGGCTAACCGCACCGTGCTGAATGACCTTGCAGCATTGCCCGCAGAACGCTGGACAGCCGTCCGTTACGCTGACCTGATCGCAGACCCCACCACCACTGTGCGCCGCCTGTGCGCCTTCCTTGGCTTCGAGCCCGATGACGCGCTCACGCAACGAATCTCAGGCCCGCTACCGCCGTCCCGTTACACGCTCGCCCCCGCCGCGCCCGGCAAATGGAGACGACACAAGACTGAAGTCGAGCGTGTCTTACCGCGCGTGGCCGCCACATGGGACCGCCTGAAAAGCCTTCATTCATAGGCTGCTTTTGTCGCATCGCGCTTTACGAAATGCGGGTGATCGGGCTAAATCGGGCTGCCGACACCCCCTCCAGGACAAACAGGAAAGTCTCATGCGAATTCTCATTGCGGGCGCGGTTGCCGTTCTGGCTGCCGGTTGCGCCACGACGCCGAAAGAACCGCCCGTCACTCGGCAGGTGCCTGTCGACGCCTCCAACATCGCGGAAGCGCAGGCCGCCGGCTACAAGGTCGTAAACGAGAACGGAAAGGAATTGCTGTGTCGTAAGGAGCTGATGACGGGCTCACACGCGCGCTATCGCACGTCGTGCCTCACGCCGGACGAGTGGAAGACTCTGGCCGACAACCAGCGCGCTGGGGTTCAGGACATGGCGCGTCGCATGCCGCCTCCGCAGATCCACGACTAATCGATCCCCCGCAGCGTAACCCTACGCCGCAAACCGGTAGCCGTGACGCTGAATGATTTCAGCGTCACGCTCCGCTACCAGATCACGCAGTTCGGTCCCGAAGTACGACGCATACTCGGCATGCTCTGACGTATTGCGTGCAGGCGACTGCTGAATGTATTCCCTCATCGGCGCGCTGGCCGCCGCTCCCACTCCGCTCAACATCGAAAGCAGTTCTTCCCGCAGCGCCTCCATACGTCCGATGCGCATGACGCCGGGGCCGTCGTACAGATAGCGATAGAGGAAGCTATAGAAGCCGCGGCCGGACATGCGGATCTTCTCCAGCGCAAACCCCGGAAGGTTGAGCCCGCGCGTCCTGTACATCGAAGGCAGTGCTCGCACAAGCTGATCGAGATGCTTGTTTGTCGCGCTGGTGCCCAACTCCAACATGTTTCGAATAGTCGCTTCGAAAGGCAATTTCCCTCCGTCCGAAAGAACACGGAACAGCGGGTTGGGTTGCGGCCTGCGCGCCTGGAACGTGTACCACGACACGTAGTAGCTCCAGGGATTGCGCACGAAACCAAGCACAGGCAGGTGCGCGAATGGCGCGGGCACTAGAGTGCGCGGCAGGTGATAACCGATCTGCTGCGCGCCAGGCACAAACCGCATGATGCAGTCGTTGACGAAACTGCCGCCGGACTTGTGCAGGTGGAGAAAAACGAAATGCTCGGTGGCGATCATCCGCTCGTCGTCATCCGCCCACGGTGGCTCGCGCGCGGGGCGACGAGACGTGACGCTCCACTTCTGGCATCGGACGCCCGAGTGTGCGCTCGCCGCGCTCGAGCAAATCCAGCAACGCCGGGCTTGCGAGAAAATCACAGATCATGTGCGTGCGAGACAACGACCGATGCTCATTCCACACGGCATGCACAGCGCAATTGTTGAGCGCCCATACCTCGCCCTCGCGCATCACGTAACCCTCTCCCGCGCACAGCATCCATGAGAGCTCGTGTGTTTCGACAGGCACATGGATACGTAGTGTTTTGGAGAAATACGGCGCGCGATCGATGTGGGGCGCGATCACCGTGTCTGCCGGCAGGCGAGCGAGCAAGCAGCGCATGGGTGGCGCACCGAGCAGTTCTTCAATGATGGAACGGGCGTACGGCAGCAGATTCAGCACGGGCCGGTCTTCGATCGGCAGCGGTCCCTGCGCAGGAGCGTGACCTCGGAGGAAAAGCGCCTCAGCCGCGCTGTGAACGCCGACCCGGCCGCCGCTGCCACCCCACACGGACTCTGGCAGCGCCGCGACCTCCGCCTTGAGGCGTATCGCATCCACCTTCAAAGGCAGGCGCACGCAGCCGCCAACGAGCGCGTTTTTATCGAGAACGGGTTGTCCAGGGAGGTCCAGCACGGCCCCAACTCTGCCGGAATCAGGAGGAGACGTACACCTCACGTCGGCGGTAGTCGATGATGAGCTGGCCGACGGTGCCGAGGACGTCCATTCCGATCAGCATCGTGGGTTTATCGTTGAGGTCCCAGACCTTGAATATGTGGAAATCGCCGAACACAAGGTTGACGTCGCTGATGGTGGCGTCGCCAAGCGTCACGGGCGGAATCCCTCGCACCTCGCCGTCTGTCACCGCGGCGGTCGTTCCGAACACAACCGTCGGCCGTGGCGCGAACAGGCGTCTGCGTTTGCGGAGCGCGTCGGCAAGAGCAGCGTTACCCAGGCTGCGCTCCGCCCCTGTATCGATGATAGCGCGCACGCTCACGCCGCCGACGCGTGCGGACACCATGAGAAGTCCGCCAGCGATCCGCTGCGCCGGAATACGCAGCAGCATCCGGTCTTCCGGTTGATTCTTGGAACGCGCGATCTTGATCCGGTCGTGCTGGAAGTCGACGAAGATGCGCTCGTTTAACAGTCCCGCGATGCCCAGAATGCCGTCGGCGCCGCCCATGATGTCGGTGGTGATCACCGGCGCACGCGCCCCTTCAACGACGAGATCGCCAGCCTGAAGGCGTGCGATCGTCACAGCGGGGACCATCTCTGCGCCCGTAACGCCGTTCAGCATCACGCCGGATTCTGCGCCGCCCATCTGCAGACCGAGACGCGTGGCGAGCTCAGGAGTGAGAGTCGTGTGGCTTGCACCGGTATCGACAACGAGCCGGAACGGACCCTGCCCGTTGATCATGACGGGAGCGACGATTCGGCCGATGCGATCAATGCGTGTGGGCGACGCGTAGAGCGCCTCGGGCTCAGCAAGCGCTCCAGACGAAAGAGGAATGTGAGTGCCCGTGGGAGCCTGTGCGAACAGCGCGCCCGGCAACCACAGCGTCACCAGCCAGCCCAGATGCCTCATGGTCTTGATCTGAGCACACCGTCCGGGAGGCGTCTATGCAATTGCGACAAAGCGCAGCGAGTGCGGCTGCGCGTCCAATTCTCGCTCGTCCCCGTTCTAGAGCTCGTTGTCCCTTGGCCGCCACGCCTGCATCAACTCCTGCTGTTTGCGGGCTGGTACGGCATCGTAGTGACTCAACTCCATCGTGTAAGCACCCGTGCCACCCGTGAGCGACTTGAGGCGCGACTGATACTCTGAGATCTCGGCGAGTGGCACCAACGCGATCACCGCAGCCTTCCTGCCAGGGCGCGTGTCATTGCCGTTGATGCGCGCGCGCTTCGTTGCGAGATCACCCGTTATGTCGCCGATTGCTGTCGAGGGTGCGGTGATCTCCATGCGCACGACGGGCTCCAGAACTATGGGGTTCGCCTTGCGGATCGCGTCCAGGAATGCCTTTCTGCCGGCGGAGACAAACGCGACTTCCTTCGAATCGACGGAGTGATACTTGCCGTCGTAAACGGTGACGCGAATGTCCTGCAGCGGAAAGCCTGCGATAGCGCCTTCGGTGAGCGCCATGCGCACACCCTTCTCGACGGCCGGTATGAACTGGCCCGGAATGGCGCCACCAACGACTTCGTCGATGAACTCGAACCCTTTGCCGCGCTCCAGCGCGTCGACACGCAGGAACACCTCGCCGAATTGTCCTGCTCCGCCGGTCTGCTTCTTGTGGCGACAGTGTCCTTCGGCAGGGCGTGTAATGGTTTCGCGATAGGGAATGCTGGGCGGATGCGTTTTGACGTGCACGCCGTAACGCTCAGTCATGCGCTCCAGCAAAACGCGCATATGAAACTCACCCATGCCGTAGAGCACCGTCTCATTCAACGCGGGATGGTTCTCAACGCGCACGCATGGATCTTCTGCAGTGATCTTATGTAGCGCGTCCGCCAGACGCTGCTCATCACCACGGCGCTCTGGCTCAATGGCCAGGCCATGCATCGGCGGAGGGAAGTTGATGGAGCGGAGATGGTAGGTATCTTCGTCGTGGGACTCGTGGAGAACCGCGTCGAAGTGCAGCTCGTCCACTTTCGACAGACCGCAGATGTCGCCTGGGATGCCTTGGACGACCTCCGACGTCTCCTTGCCGAGAATTCTGTACAGATGCGATATGCGAAATGCCTTGCGCGCATCGCCAGCGAACAACTGCGTGCCCTGTCGCACAGTGCCTTGATGTATGCGGAAGATTCCCAGCTTGCCGACGTAAGGATCGACACTCACCTTGAACACGTGCGCGAGAACGTGCCGCGAGGCGTCTGGCGAAATATTTACCTGGGCCGCATCGTCGCCAGGTCCTTTCAGAAACGGCGGCGCGTTCCCTTCAAAGGGATTCGGCAGCAGCCGTCTGAAGATCTCGAGCAGCTCCGGAATACCCGCGCCGGTTTCAGCAGACGTGAAGCACACTGGCACCAGATGCCCCTCACGCAACGCTCGCTCAAAAGGGTCGTGGAGTTCCTCCGGCGGAAGGTTGTCACCCTGCTCCAGATAACGAGCCATCAACGCTTCATCGACATCGACCACCTGGTCGACGATCTGCGTGTGCGCGACCGGCACTGAGGAAAAATCGCTCGCCTCACCGTCGGGCCGGAAGAAACAGTCGACGACGGACCTTCCGCCCGCGCCCGGCAGGTTGAGCGGCAGACACTCGGCGCCGAAGCGCGCGCGTAAGTCGGCAAGCACCTGCTCCGGACGCGCGTCCCGACTGTCGATCTTGTTCACGATGACGAGCCGGCAGAGCCCGCGATCCTGCGCAAACTCCATGAGCTTCTCGGTGAGCGAATCGACGCCGGATGCAGCGCTGATCACGACGGCTGCAGTTTCTACGGATTCCAGCACGGCGAATGCGCGGCCGATGAAGTCTGGGTATCCCGGCGTGTCGATTACAGTGAAGTGATTCGCGTTGCAGTCGAAGCTGCAAATCGATGTGTCGATGGAATGCTGGAGCCGCTTTTCCTGCGGATCGAAATCCGAAACGGTAGAGCCGCGTTGCAAGCTGCCTTTGCTGCGCGTGACCTCTGCTTCGAGCAGCAGAGCTTCCAGCAGTAGTGTCTTGCCTGCGCTGGCGGGACCGACGAGCGCGACATTCCGGATGTCCTGGGTGGTGTAGCCCATGCGAATACTCCGTGAGGTAAACGCTGGTACAGAGCCAGACTACTCCCCGAGCAGAAGGCCCTCAATCGCCGGGCGGCTTAGAGGGACAAAGACACACAGCTAACAGCGCAACCTTGAACGCGGCGTCGGACGACGCTCACATGGATCCGCCGGATCCACTGACTGCTGGGCAACGGCATGGCGCGCAGGATGGGTACTCATCCAAGGAGGCTTCATGCCCACACCCAATACGACCCCGAAAGAGCACGATGTTCCTGTCTTTCAGCCCGGGCAGCCGACGCCAGACGACCCGCGCAAGGATTCTCCGGTGCAGGATCCACCAGTGAATCCGGACCACGACATCGAAGAGCCGGAGCCTGTCCGGCAAGCCGGCGACGATAAAGTGATTTTTGACGAAAACCGCGTCGTCGGTGGGTAACACCCCCGACGTCGCGCTCACGAGGTTTTGACCTCGAGCCCGGCGCCCTGCTGGTCGACGGTGTGCAGAATCACCGGTCGGCGCCACACCTTGTGGACGTACTCCAGCACCCGGCGACTGCGCTCGAGGTCGAGTCCACGCCCATCGACCTTGTGGTCATGGGCGATCTCGAGCGTGCCGTCCACGCGAATGTGTTTGGCCGCCACGCTCGGTGCACCGAAGTTGTATTTGTGGTGAATCACGCTTTCGTGCAGGGCCGTGAGATCGTGCTCCAGCACCTTCACTTGCCCATCCGCCCGCGCGCTGTAGCGAAACAGGCCAAGCTCGTCAGCCAGCTCTCGGGTCAGGTAGTTGCGGACGAAGCCGAAGTCATCGTCCTGCTGCATGATCTGCCGCGCCGCGTCGAGACCCTCTTTCTCGATGATGTTTTCCCACATGGAGAACCCCAAGTGGTAGGGGTTCACCTGTAGCGACACCTGCTGATCCGCAGCGATGGGCCGCACGACATCCGAGTGGCACTTGATGGCATCGAGATAGGCCTGCTGGGGAATGAAGTCCGCCTCGCGGAGCAGGCGCGCATGCCAATACGACGCCCAGCCCTCGTTCATGATCTGCGTGGCAAAAACCGGATAAAAATAGAACGACTCCTCGCGCACGGCGAGGAAGATGTCGCGCTCCCAGCTCTCCATGTCTGGCGCGTAGTTCGCGATGAACCACAGCAGGTCGCGCTCTGGATGCGGCGGCACCGGCGCGCGCTTCTTCACTTCGCCAAACTTGCTCGCCGCTGCAGGGTCGAGTGCGGCAAAACGCTTGCGGAAATCGTCGTCCACCAGCGGCTTGGGTAACGCGAGATACTCGGGATACTTTTCCCGGCGCAACGATTGGTCAGTGTCGATGTGCTGCTCGAGGGCCAACGCGGCATCGAGCACCAGCTCGACGCGCTGGCGACCGTATTGCTCGATCGCCTGCTGAATCTGCCGCGCATGATTCGCGGCGTGCTCGACGATGTGCTCGCTCACCTGCCCCTGGCAGCGTTGGAACAGCAGGTTGTTCTTCGAGAAGTCCGCGTGACCGAGCACGTGAGCCGTGACCAGCACGTTCTCCGCCAGCCCATTGCTCGCTGCGAGATAAGCGTGGCCGGGGTTACCTGGAAACACGACCTCGAACAGGCGCGAGTTGCCCATGTGCCGCTGGATCAGCTGATAGATGTAGCGAACGCCGAACGACCAGTGCGGCATGCGCACCGGCAGGCCGTACACGGCGATCTCCATCATGAAGCTGTCGGGAACCGCTTCGAAGTCGACTGGATGAAAATTGAGGCCCGAGCGCGCCGCGAGATCCTCGATGCGGCGGACGTACGATTGCCAGTCCTCGCTCATGTCTCTACGGCCTTGCTCTCAGCGGTGAAGAAGTGGCGCACAGCGCCCCACACATCGTCGTAATCGTTCAGCGCGTAACTGCCCGCAGCGATCCCAGACGAGGCCAGCTCTGCGTAAAGACGTCCGGTTTCCGTGGCGAGCTGCCGTGACAGTCCTGACGACACTTCGACGTAACCGGTATAGCACGCGTCCAGCGCGATGCTCCGGAGCGTGTCGCGTGCAAGCACGTTGTCGCCCATCGAGTTATCGCCGTCAGACGCGTAGAAGAGATAGATGTTGCAGCGGCCGGGGTTATAGCGCTCGTCCATGATTTCACGCACTTTCGTGAAGCCGGTGGAAGCGACGGTACCGCCCGTGCCACTCACCTGGAAGAACTCCGGCTCGGAGAATTCCCAGGCCTCAGTGGTGTGGGCAACGAACACGGTCTCCATCGAGCGGTATTCGCGACGCAGGCCCTGCACGACCCAGAAGAAAAAGGACTTCGCGAGCTTGCGATCGCGGTCGGACATGCTGCCCGACACGTCGAGCATGAAGAACACGACGGCGTGAACCGCTGGCTGCTTGCGACGCGCGAGCTGCCTGAACCGCAGGTCGTCGTCGGTGAACGTCTGGGTCTGATTCGGGTTGGCGCGTCGTTTGACCAGTTGCTTGAACGAACGGCGGCGATCGAGTCGCGAACGCGCACCGCGACGGTCCCACCCTTCGCGAATCCAGTCGGTCTCGTCCGAAGGACCATTGCGGGCCTTCAGGTTGGGCAGTTTCATCTCTTCCCAGAGCCAGTCGACGATGTCGTCGATCTTGAGCTCCAGCATGAGCTGGACTTCGCCGTCATCCTGACCGCCCGGGCCTTTCTCACCAGCGCCGCGTTGACGCGTGGGGCCCTGCAGAACATCGCCAGGTTTGGCCGTGCCTTGACCGGCACCCTGCTGCTCGTCTGGCCGCCGCAGCTTGAAGTGGTAGTGCTCCAGCATGCGCACCGGCACACGCACGGTCTTCGTAGCGTCGTTGATGACGTCGGCGCCAGCAACGATCTGCGGCAGATTCTCGCGGACCGAGTCACGCACTTTCTCGTCGTGTCTCAGCCAGTCTCGCGCACCTCGCGAGAACAAGTCGTACCACTTGGTCAGGCCACCGGAAGGACTCTTTTCGCCGAGATCGTCCATCTGCCTCTACCGCGCGTGAACCGGGTGTGTGACCACACTACTCCTGCGCCAGGAGTGTCGTCACGTAACTCAGCGCCTCTTTGGCACTGTGCTCGTCATAACCATATTCGCTGATCAAACGTTGCTGAACGACGGAGATTTTCTGTCGCGCGTCGTCATCAGGCCGCGCAGTCGACGTCACGAGTCGCAATACGTCGCGTCGCTCGTCGAACAGATACTGCTCGATCGCCTCGCGCATGCGCGCGTGGCTCGACAACTTGAACTTCTCGCCTGTCTTGAAGGCCACCATGGCCTTGCGCACCACTTCCTGCCGGAACGACAGCTTGCCGGAATCGGAGACCTTGATCTTCTCCTCGACAGAACGCAGGAAGCGTTCGTCCGCCGGCCGTGTCTCGTTCGTAATAGGGTCGGTCACCTGACGATGGTCTAGTGAGGCTTCGACCTCATCCAGATACTTCTCGAGCAGCTGCTGCGCCTCGTCTTCGAAGGACGCAAACATCGCTCGATGCACGTCTTCCTTCACCCAGCGGTTGTAAAACTCCTTGCGGGCGGTGACGAGATGATCGATCCAGGCCTTCTTCTGCTTGTTGTCCATGCGGGCGTCGTGCTCGATGGAGTCCTTCAACGCAAGCAGCAGCTCCATGCTCGTCAGGCTCTCCGCATTGCTGCGGGTGATCGCATTGGAGATCGAGTTGATGATGAAGCGCGGGCTGATGCCTGTGAGGCCCTCGTCCGGCGCTTCGTTGCGTAAACGGGTGGCTTCGCTCTCAGGCACGCCTTCCACAGACTCACCGGCGTAGAGCCGCAGCTTCTTCGCGACGTCCAGACCCTCGCGTTCCGGCTTCGCCAAGCGCGTGAGGATGCCGAACACCGAAGCGAGATTCAGCACGTGCGGGTCCAGGTGCGTGTTGCGGAACGCCGGGGCACCCGAGACGAGCTTCTGATAGATGCGTGACTCGTCCTTATAGGACAACGCATAGGGCACCTTGATGATGACCATGCGGTCGAGCAGCGCCTCGTTCTCCTTCTCTTGCAGGAACTTGTGGAACTCGGCCAGGTTCGTGTGCGCGAGAATCGTCTCGTCGAGGTGGATCAGCGGGAAGCGCGACACCTTGACGTTCTTTTCTTGCGTCATCGTCAGCAGGAGATAGAGAAACTCCCGCTTCACCTTCAGGATCTCGATCATTTCCAGCATGCCGCGGCTTGCGGCATACACGGCGCCAGACCAGGACCAGGCCCGTGGATCGCCTTCGTCGCCGATCTGCGCGACCTTCGCGAGGTCGACGGAGCCGACCAGGTCTGCGATATCCGCAGTTGTCGGGTCATGCGGCGCATACGTGCCGATGCCTTGCCGTAACGCTTCTGAGAGAAACACCCGCTCGACAGGCACGCGTACGAAGTCGCCTTCGAAGTCGCGCTCGAGATAGTCGCGCGCCCAGGGCGACAGCTCGCCCGTGATGTCGACGCCATAGGTTTCGCGGAACTGTGCCCGCAGGCTCGTCGGCACGAGATTCAAAGGGTTCTCGCGCATCGGCGAGCCCTTGATGGCATAGAGCGCACCCTCGTCGGTGCGGCTGTATTCCTCGAGCCCGCGTTTCAGCAGGATCGCTACCGTGCTCTTACCGCCAGACGGCGGGCCTAGCAGCAGTAGCAAGCGACGGCCAACATCCGAGCCCGCTGCGGCGGCCTTGAAGTATTCCACGAGCCTCGTGAGCGGCTCGTCGATGCCAAAGAGGTCGCGCTTGAAGAGCTCCCGCGAGCGCGCGGCTTCGTTGGGCTCTCCCGGCAGGTTCCGGCCATGCCAGCGCAGCATGTCGTAGATGTACTCGTGACTCGAGCGCACCATCGCTGCGGGATTCTTCGGAACAATCTGGTTCAGGTAATCCCCGAACGTGCCTTCCCACCGCTGTCCGCGGTGCTGACGGCTGAACGAGCTCAGTGAATCGATGAATTCATCGGATCGGCGGGTGGTCGTCACCGGCTGGTCAGAAGAAGAAGACTGCGATCGCATCGTCCTTCCCTCCCGTGCGGCCTGCGGTAGTCGCGAGGCTGCGGCGTATTCGACTGGGCCGGGGCTGTGGCGCCGCGACCTTCAGCATTAACTTAAATCCATCCTTTGCCACAGAGTGTGATCGTCCTCTACGAAGATGCTATCCGTATCGTTATGACGGTCACAACGAGCGAATGTTCAACCTCGTATGCACATGAGTAAAAGCAAAATGCATTCCTGCCTGCATCAGACTCGCAAAAGCGCGCACAGAGCGCGTGCGCGCCTCAAGTGATTGATTTACGGAAATCGCATCGCTCCGGATGCGGGCAACGAAAGTCGACGATGCGCAACAGAGGTGCGCAGGTGTCATCCCGGGGCATGTGATGCACTGGCCTCGCGTCACGGGGTTGTGTCTGACAGCGGGTCTGCGGGCCGAGCGGTCACATCGTTGTGACAGTCGCAGCGAGGTGAAGCGGGGAGCGCGGCCCTCGTGGTTCTCAACGAGGGTCGAGTGAAGGATGCCGCACTCAGTGGCCGAGCAGCCCCTTGAGTTTGTCTCCGAGCTTCTTCTTGAGTTCGTCTTTCTTCTCATCAACCTTCTTGTCCACCTCCTTCTTGAAGCGCGACTTCAGGTAAGCCTCGACGTCGGGCCGGACCTTCAGGTCCGCCAGCGTGCCGGTGATGGTGACCGGGATCTCGGCTGCCTTCAGATCGCTCAATGCATCTTCACCTTCGGGCAGCTTGTAGACCTCGGTGACGAGTCGATAGTCGACCGCTTGCGACGCGAGCGCAAGTGATCCTTTGCCTTTGACCTTCAGGTACGTCATGTCGACCACCAGATCGTCATTGCGCAGGACGCCCTGATCCACCACCGCACTGCCCGCCATGGCGTCGAACGCCGTTTTCGGTTCACCTGCCGGACGCACGGGAGCCGCCTGACGTTTGAACAGCGCCAGGGCGCGCCGCAGCTCGTACCAGAGATCGAGCCCTGTGACCGCGCCATTCTTGACGTCGAAGTCAATCTTGCCGGCCAGGGTCTTGAACATCGCAGCGTCGGTGTTGCCGTTGGCGGTGAGCTTTGCGCTGGCGTTGCCTTTACCAACCACCCGCGTGGTGTCGAAGGCGGCTCGCATGAACGCGCCCAGGTCGACGCTGCGAATGTGCTCGTCCATGGCCAGCGTTGCACGGGCAGGCCGGGCATCGAGCACGATGTCCCCATCGTAAGTACCTCCATAGAGCTTCGCCTGGGTAGGACCCAGGTGAGTGCGACCGTCTCTGGCCTCGAGCGGCAGGCGGATGTCGCTGAACTTCAGACCTGACATTTTCGCGTTACCGATCTGCAACCGGCCTTTTGCATTCAGTGTGCGCAGTGTTTCGATCGGCAAGTCGGTGGGCGGCACCTGCGCTGCAGGGGGCGTGGCACTCGCGGCGGGTTTGGCAGCGTCTTTCGGTTTCGGCGGCAGGTAGCGGTCGAGATCGATCGCATTGACGTTGAGGTCGAAGCGCAGTGCCATCGCCTCGAGATCGTCGATGCCGAACGAACCTTTCACCGCCGTGTCGTCCAGCACGAGGTCGAGCGCGCTCAACCCCAGCTGGGTCTCGGTGAGCTGAAAATCGCTGTTGAAGGCGAGCTCCGACAGCGCCTTTGGATCCGCGGTGTGCGGCGCTTCGATGTCGAACGCTTTCATGAGCTCGCGGGGCGAGGTCTTCGCGACGTTGACGTGGCCTTTCACGACATAGGCACTGAAGAGCTTCTCGCCGCTCACGCTCACCTTCACCGGCAGCGCGCCGACTTTCACATCGAGCGTTGCGGGAGCGAGGGTCTCGGCCTTCGTGTCGAGCACGAGCGAGGGCGACGTGATTTCGAGCGCGAGCGGCTTCGCGTCGTGTTTGGCAGCGGCCGGGTCGGGCGTGCCATACCAATCCGCTTTCGCTTCGAGCTTCTGCACCTCGACGCGCGTCTCGGGTCCCATGACGACCCGCGCCTTTGTATCGACGTGCGCAACGCGTGGACCGCCTTCGTCATAGTCGAACGCAATCTGCGCATCCAGCGGCTCGCTGCCGCCGAGCGCGCCGGTGTGTGCTTCGAGCGCCTGCAGGCGGATGACGGACTTCTTGGCTTCGTCTTTATATATAAGAGTCGATTTCGAGACATCCACTCCGGCGATGCGGGTTTTCGTCGTGCTGGATGTCGCGGCGGGCTCGCTCTTGTCCGCACTTTCGCCGAGATCTTTCCAGTTGTTCTCTTGTTCGCTGCGGCTGATAAGCGTCACTGCGAGGCCTTCCACCGCAACGCGCCTCACCTGCACTTCTTTATGCAGCAGTGGCAGCAGCTTCACGCCGACGTTGACGTGCGAGACGGTAAGAAAAGGCTCTGTGCCGTACGCCGGCGGGTTTCCCAGAGTGACATCGTTGAGCTCCAGCGCAATCCACGGGAACACCTTGAGACTGAGCTTTCCGCGGATCGCCAGCGGCCGGCCGGTCTTCTCCTGGGCCAGCTTCGCGATGTCGTCGCGATAATCATTCGGGTCGACCAGCAGCAGCACTGCCACGACGGCCACGACGATCAGGCCCAAGAGGGCGCCCACCACGATTCCCGTAATTTTCAGTGCTCGCATCGTCGTTGTCTGGTTTCAGGCGCCGCCCCGGTTTTGCGGCCAGACGATTGTCTGCCTTTACAGCCAATTGATCCAACGGGGCCGCACCGGAGGCGTTTTTCAGCGGTCGTCAAGCAGTCGCCACGACACGACAATACGTCGCCGCAATGGCGGGCTGAAACGCGTAGCCCTTCTCGCTTTTTTTCAATCGTCGGTGCGCCCCGACAGGCAACAGTCATTATTGTGAACTGACGCAAGGAGATGGTGCGGCGCCTCTTTATCCTCACCGCGGTATCTGGTCGTACGTTCGCTTGCGTGCGCCGGACGCGAGCCGCGGGTTCGTATGGACACGCGCGCCGTGTGGGTCTCACACGTCGAACGCCAGAAGAATTTTTTGGGAGTTAACCCTGTGCCCATTCCAGCATCGAATCGGTCTCTCGATGGCGGCAACGAATCCGGCAGCAGCACGCCTTCAGCGCGCGCAGCAGCCGAAATCATCGCTGTCTCGACTCGCGACGACTTCCTCCTCGAGATCGGCGAAGCGCTGAGCGGGCAAAGCTCGGTCCGCCCGGTCGACTCCGTCGAAACCGCACTCGATCAGATTGGCGGCAACCGCCGCACGACCCAGCTCATCGCGATCGACGCACGTGACGTCCAGGATGTCCGCGGCGCCGTCGAGCGGGTGAACAGCCAGGCCTCACACATCGTCGTGCTCGTCTTCGCGAATCCCGAAGCCGAGAAGTCGACGGCCGCTGGCCTGAAGGGTACGAACGTATTCGCAGTGCTGGCGCTGCCGATCGACAAGCGTAAAGCCGCTGCTGTGCTGGAAGGCGCAGTGGCCGATGCCGTCTCCCGTCGCCCGGCCCAGGGCCAGCAGCGCGCGCAGTCCGCCAGCGATTTCCGCGCGTCGATCACCGTCGAGCCGGCGCAGCAGCCGGAAGTCGGCGGCTATGGCGCCCTGTCGGAAGACCGCACGGGCGGCGGTAGCAAACAGATGATCCTGATCGGCGGTGGCATCGCCGTCGTAGTGGCCGCCGCGGCCGCGTGGTTCTTCCTGCGCTCGCCGTCGACGCCGCCCCCGGCCGCGGTTGAGAAGAAGGCCAACGTTTCGATCGCGGCGAATCCGGAAAACATCGCGGACGACAACGTCGTCGCCGAGCCGGCGCCCATCGTCGACATGCAGCTCGTCAACGGTACGGTCGACGAGCTGCTCGAGAAAGCGCGTCTCGCGATGCGCGAACGCCGCTACACCGAACCGAACAACGACAACGCCCTGCTGTTTTATCGTTCGGCCGCGAAAGCGGATGCGAACAACGGCGAGGCAAAAGACGGCCTGCGTCGCGTGGCTGCCGTGCTGAGCGCGCGCTTCGACGAATCGCTCGCCGCCGGTCGCTACGATGAAGCCGCCCTGGCGCTCGCGCACCTGAAGGCCGCGACGCCAGATGACGAACGCGTCGGTTCACTCGATGCGAAGCTTGCGACCGCGCAGGTCACCAAGATGCTGGCCGAGGGCAACCTCGACCGCGCGGCCTCGCTCGTGAAGGGCGCGCAGCAGTCCGGCGCCGTGCCGGACCAGCAGATTGCCCGCTGGAAGCAGGAAATCTCGCGCCGTCAGGACGATGCGAAGCAGAAGAAGCTCGTCGACCTCGCGCAGGATCGCATCAAGGACGGCAAGCTCACGGATGGCGACGACAGCGCGAAGGTCTACGCCGAGCAGCTGAAGGACATGGGCCCGAGCGCGGCCGCGTCTTACCAGCGCGTCATGCGCGACATCGGCAACACCGCGATGAAGAAAGCGCGTGAAGCGGCGTCGCAGGGCCGTGGCCCGGATGTGGAACGCTGGCTCGCCGAAGCACGTTCCGCCGGTGTCAGCGCCGCGGAGCTCAACAGCTTCCAGCGTGACCTGTCCGCCGCGAAGCAGAAGGCCGCCGCCGCCGAAGCCGACCGCATCGCGACGCTCGCTCGCGATCGCATCCGCGAAGGCAAACTGCTCGACCCCGCGAACGACAGCGGCGCGTATTACCTCAACGCCCTGCAGAACGCCGATCCGAACCACCCGTACCTGACCACGGGTAACCGGGACCTGGCCGCGAAACTGGTCGACCGCGCGAACGCAGCGGTGCGTGCGAACAAACTGGACCAGGTCGAAGCCGATCTCGCCCAGGCCCGTCGTTACGGTGCGGATGGCAATGCCATCCAGGCCGTGCAGCAGGCCGTCGCCGCGCGCAAGACCGTGCCGTCGCGTGCCAGCACTGGCGCACAGAACACCGCCGCCGCGGCCGCTCCGTCCGCACCGGCGGATCTCAGCAAGTCGCTGAAGCGCATCCGCTCGCAGGATCCGGAATATCCGGAACGCGCGCTGGCGCAGAAGATCAACGGCTCCGTGACCGTGGAGTTCACCGTGAACGCCAAGGGCGAGCCGACGGACGTGCATGTCGTCGCCGCAGAACCGGCCGGCATCTTCGACCGCTCGGCCATGGCGGCCGTAAAGCGCTGGCGCTATGCGCCGGTCGTGATCGACAACGTGCCGCAGGAAGTGCCGGCGCGCGCTGTGATCAAATTCAATTCGCAAGAGTAAGGCTCGACCAGTGAGAGGTATCCTGGCATGAACTTTTCGGGCGCCGACCGCACGCGCAACCTCGTCAACGTAGGTGTGGGCACCCTGCTCCTCCTCGTGATGGGCGGCGTGCTCATCGCCGGTTTCCGTCTCGCTACGCAGATGAACGCCAAGGTTCAAGCGTTGCAGACGGCGAGCGTGCTGCAGACTTATCCGAACACGATAGCGTCTCAGTTGAACTCCCTGCGCGATCGCCTCGAGGCGCGTGCGTATGCCGGCCAGGCCCTGGCCGACGTGCGTGCCACCGTCGAGAGGTTCGATCAGGAAATGAAGCAGTTGAACGCCAACAAGGCGGGCGACTCTTCGACGCTGGACCAGGCCACCTCGCTCTGGGCGCAGTACGGCCCGGTCGTCGATCCGGTGATCGACTTCCACGGCCAGCCGTATGTGGACTCCGACGAAGCAGGCAGCTCGTTCTCGACGGAGGGTAAAGCGCATTACGCAGACGTGAAGCGTGCGCAGCTCTTCGCTCAGGAGAATGCCAAGCGCCTGCAGACTCAGATCGGCGCAGTCGCCACCCGCATGCAGGTCGAAGCGTCATCCGGCGCCAACCAGCTGCGCGTGTTGCTGTCTGCCGGTGTGATCGCGGCGCTCGTGCTCGCCGCCGCTGCGGCGTGGTTGCAGTTCACTCGCGGTAAGAGCGAACGCGCCGCGAAGGAAGCGCAGGAGCAGACGAAGGACATTCTGAAGACCGTGAAGGAAGGCTTCTTCCTGCTCGACGCGGACTACAAGATCGGCTCGGTGTGGTCCGACGCGCTCACGCGCATGTTCGGCCGCACGGACTTCTCGGGTCTTGCGTTCGAAGAGCTGCTGAAGAAGCTGGTGCCTCCGGCGACGCTCGCCACGGCCACCAAGTACATCAAGCTGCTGTGGGGTGAACGCGCCCACGAGAGCCTGATGAAGTCGATCAACCCGCTCGGTCAGCTCGAGATTCACGTCGAGAACGCGCAGGGCCAGCGTGAAGCGCGCTACCTGCAGTTCGACTTCCACCGCGTTATGGGCCAGAAAGGCGTCAAGCACGTGCTGGCGTCGGTGAGCGATATCACTGCGTCCGTGCTGCTCGCGAAAGAGCTGCACGAGTCGCAGGAGAACGCGAACCAGCAGGTCGACATGCTCATGGGCGTGATGCACGTCGATCCGGTGCAGCTCATGTCCTTCCTGGATTCGACGGAGACGGGCCTGCAGCTGGTCAACGCGATCCTCAAAGAGCCGGCGCGCTCCGACAACGAGTTCCGCAAGAAGATCGACGGCCTGTTCCGCGAGATGCACTCGATCAAGGGCGAAGCCTCGGCGCTGAACCTGATGAGCGTGGCGCACCGAACGCACGCACTCGAAGACATGGTCAGCGACATGAAGAAGAAACCGGACCTGTCCGGCAACGACTTCCTGCCGATCGTGCTGAAGCTCGACGAGCTGATGGCGCACCTGCGCAGCGTTCGCGAGCTGGGCACGCGCCTGTCGTCGATCCGTGGCAGTGCTCCTGCGAACGAAGCCGGTGTCGGCGGAGGCTCGGGCGGCACGGTCAACATCAAGAGTCCGCTGATCGCCGCCAAGCAGGCGGCGGACGAGCTGGCCCACACGCTCGGCTCGCTCGCCGAGCGCCTGGCCGCGGACCACAAGAAGAAATTCAAGTTGTCCCTGAACGGACTGTCGGAAATTCCGCGCAGCTACGTGCCGACGCTGAAAGACGTGCTGATCCAGATGCTGCGCAACTCGGCCGTTCACGGCATCGAGTCGGCGGATGCCCGCCAGGCGCAGAGCAAGGAAGCCACGGGCGCGGTGCGCATCGAGTTCAAGAAGTCCGGCGAGGGCTTCGAGCTGCTGTTCGAGGACGACGGCGCGGGTCTGTTGCCGGACCAGCTGAAGGCAGCTGCCGTGCGCAAACAGATCGTGACCAAGGAAGAGGCTGACGCGATGGATACCCGCGCCGCGATGGCGCTGATTTTCCGTCCCGGCTTCTCCACGCAGGAACACGTATCCATGGATGCTGGCCGTGGTGTCGGCATGGACGTGGTCGCCAAGAGCGTTTACGCGATTGGCGGCAAAATCGGGGTGACCACGAACCCTGGCAAGTTCACCCGATTCAAGGTCTCACTGCCGGCTACCGAGGAGGCGAACACCGCAGTCGCGTAAGGCCGCTCTCGTTTCGAGTGCGGCAAGACCCTGACCAGCGCGAAATCCAGCATGAACGCATCACTGAACGGCAAGGGAGCCAAGAGCTCCTTCAAACTGATGATCGTCGACGACTCGAACATCATGCGGCGGCGCATTGAGCGCTCGCAGCAGTTCGAAGAGCTCGAGCTCGTCGGTACCGCATCGAACGGCGTCGAAGCCATCGAGATGTTCCGGAAAATGGATCCGGACGTGATCACGATGGACCTCACGATGCCGCAAATGGACGGTATCGAGTGCATCGAAAACATAGTAAAACTGAAGCCCGCTGTGCGGATCCTCGTCATCTCGGCCCTGGCCGACAAGGCAACGGCCGTGGAAGCGATGGAAAAAGGGGCGAACGGCTTTCTGAACAAGCCGTTCACTGACCGGCAACTCAACGAAGCGATCGCAGAGTTAATCCGATGATTCAGGAGCAGGAGCTGAAAACTTTCGTCGAGGGGACGACGAACTACTTCGAAGTGGCGGCCCAGCAGCCCGCTTCGATCGGCTCACCCTATCTCGTGACGGAAGGGCAGCCTTCCGTACACGAATACACCGGCATGATCAGCATCACCGGCAAGCGTGAAGGCGTGGTGTATTTCACCGCGCCGAAAGCGATGCTCACGGTGCTGCTGATGAAGATGCAGGAGAGCGACTTCAGCCACGAGACCATGCGAGACCTGGTTGGCGAGGTGGCGAACACCATCTCGGGCAACGCGCGCAAGGATTTCGGGCGGGACTTCGTGATCTCCGTGCCGAGTGTACTGGCGGGTGAGAAGCCGGATATCCCGGCGGGTGCGGGAACGCGCTCGTTCGTGATTCCGATCAACTGGCGCAGTCATTCCGCCAAGCTGATCGTCGCGCTGAAGTAGTCGTTTCCCGGAACGCACGCACGCGGACCAGGCGCGAGCCTGAGCCGGGCGTGCGTCCTGTTCTCCGTGGCCCGTATCTCGCGCGCCGCGCATCGCGTGTAAGCCTGTCACCGTGCCAACGCGGCGAATTCACTGCGCGGCCCGCGCCGCGTGAGCCAAGTCTAGATTTCAAATAGTCGCCTTCAGACGACTCCTCCGCCGCCGTTGCATTTGTTATGTTCGGTTCGCATCGTTTTTCGGGGGTCTTTTCGAAATGGATCTGAGCGTCTTTCAGCAGCTCGATGACAGCACTGTGTCCGTCCTCGCCATGCTCCTCGGCATCATTGGAGGTTGGTATTTCACCGGCCTGCATCAGCAGCTGAAGGCCAAGCGCGTGAAGATGTCCGGAAGAAAGCAGCCCACGCTGCGTAAACCGGAATGACCCGCCCGCCCGGCTGATTCGCGAGCCGCGCGCGTAGCTGCGCGCACAGCGACCTTTCCGGCCGCGCCCTCAACCCGCCTTCTTGCCTCCGAGCCGCCCGGCGACTGAGGGCACTGGTTTGCTGTGCAGGGTTAAGGCCGTGACCGTGCCAACCGCGCGGTGAGCTCCTACCCAAACCGCCGACACCTGAGGCTTCTTCGCCTCGCAAGCCAGACACCGCCACCGCATCGGTACGTCGCTTGCTGTCGCTGTGCCCATGCGCTACCTCGTCCTCTGCTGCGATTACGACGGCACGCTCGCCACCCACGGCCGGCTGCTCCCCGACACCATTGCAGCGTTGGAGCGCCTCATCGCATCCGGCCGCCGGCTGGTGATGGTCACAGGCCGCGAGCTCGACGAGCTTCAAACTGTCTGCGAACGCCTCGACCTCTTCGAGTACGTCGTCGCTGAAAACGGCGCCCTGCTCTACCACCCCGCCACGCGCGCCGAGAAGGCACTGGCACCCCGCCCACCGGATGAATTCGCTGCAATGCTTCGTGCGCGCGGCGTGGAGCGGGTGTCACAGGGTCGCGTCATCGTGGCCACGTGGGAGCCGTGGGAAACCGTCGTGCTCGAGACCATCAGGGACCTCGGGCTCGAGCTGCAGGTGATCTTCAACAAGGGCGCGGTGATGATCCTGCCCGCCGGCGTGAACAAGGCGACCGGACTTGCGTGCGCGCTGGAAGCGCTGGGCCTTTCCGCACACAACGCGGTGGCCGTCGGCGACGCGGAGAACGATCACGCCCTGCTGCGTTCCGCCGAGTTCGCGGCAGCCGTGGCGAATGCTCTGCCCACGCTGAAAGACAGCGCGGATATGGTCACCACCCGGGACCACGGTGCCGGCGTGAGCGAGCTGATCGACGCGATCCTGAAAGACGACCTCGCCTCGTTCGAGCCGAAACTCGAGCGTCATCACGTGCTGCTCGGAACGGCCAGCGGCGGCGAAGAAGTGAAGCTTCCGCCGCACGGGCAAAACGTCCTGCTCGTCGGAACGTCCGGCAGCGGCAAGTCGACGCTCACTACGGGCTTTCTCGAGAGGCTCGCGGAGCAGAAGTACACGTTCTGCCTCATCGATCCGGAAGGCGATTACGGCAATTTCGCCGATGCCGTCGGGCTCGGTACGCCGGCGCGTCCGCCGAGCGTGGATGAGATCGTCCAGTTGATGACGAAGCCGCACACGAGCTGCATCGTCAATCTCGTCGGACTGCCGATTGCGGACCGGCCCGGATTCTTCGCAAGCCTTGCGCCCCGCTTGCAGGAGCTGCGTGCGCGCTCAGGCCGGCCGCATTGGATCGTGGTCGACGAAGCGCATCACTTGTTGCCGGCGGAATGGCAACCGGGTCCGCTTGCGTTACCCGAGAAACTGAGCGGCGTGTGGCAGGTGACGGTGCACCCTGGCCTCCTCGCGCCGAAGGCCCTCGCGGATGTGACCACGCTGATCGCCGTGGGCAAGCAACCGATTGCCGCCTTCGAGGAGTTCGCGGGCGTGTGCAAGCTCGGTCCGTTGAGCGCGAAGGAAGTGCAGCTCGAGCCGGGCGAAGCGCTGCTCTGGAATACGCGCAGCGATGCTCCACCCCGCCAGCTCAAGATCGCCCCCAGCCATACGGAGCGCCGGCGGCACACCCGCAAATATGCGGAAGGCGAGCTGCCACCCGAGCGAAGCTTCTTCTTTCGCGGTCCGGCGAACAAACTCAAGCTCCGCGCGCACAACCTGATCCTGTTTCTGCAGATGGCGGACGGTGTCGACGACGACACGTGGCTGTTCCACCTGAAGAATGGCGACTACTCCGAGTGGTTCAGGCAGTCGATCAAGGACGAAGCGCTTGCAGAACGCACGCGCGCTATCGAGGAGGAAGCGAACCTCTCTGCAGATGAAAGCCGCAAACGCGTGCGCGCGACGGTGGAAGAAAACTACACGTTGCCGGCCGCGGCAAGTCCGCCGGATACGTTGAAGGCGAGCAAGACGGAAGGATCGGCTCGAAGGCCTCAGTGACCTGGCAGTCGCCCGTGAACGGGTGTTAGCCCGCGCGCGCCGGCTCACTAGCCTGCGCGCATGCCGTCGCAGCTTCACGAAGCACATCTCCTGCTGTTTCGAAATCAGCCCGCGCGCGGCTCAAGGCGCGAGCGAGGCGCTCGACGCCGATCGTGCGAAGATTTATCTTGACCTGATCCTGAGTTCACTCGGCAAGGCGGCGCGTCAGGCGCTGATGACTATGGACGCACAGAAGTACGTGTATCAGAGCGGTTTCGCGCGAAAGTACATTGCGGTGGGACGAGCAGAAGGAGCCACGGAAGGCCGTGTCGCGCTGTTACTGCGCCAGTTGGCCGTGCGATTTGGCCCCATCGACGCACCGACGCTCGATCGCATTCAAAGCGCCTCGATCGCGGAGCTCGATGCCATCGGTGAACGACTGCTCGTGGCGAGCACACTGAAGGAAGTGCTGGAGCCAGAGTAGATCGTCGCGAACCTCGCGGGCCGTGTCGAAGATCCACCCACCTGTCACGCGGGAACGGCACGCCGGAACAAGCTGTCTGTCCGCGCCGCGCCTGTTAGTCTTGTCGCGACACGAACCAGAGCGGTCTGCCACCGCCCCAGCGAAGGACAACATGCGCGGAATATCGATCATGGCCATCCTCGTTGGCGGCGTGACGGATATCGGGCTGTCCGTGCTCATCGGAACATTATTTCAACTGTTCATGATGGACGGAAAAGCCACCGATGCCAGTGCACCACCCGAGGTGTCCTGGCTCCAGCTGCTCATCGGGCTGAGTTGCTCGGTGCTCGGCGGCTACGTTGCCGCGAGCATCGCCAAAGAAAACCGGGCGCTGAACGGGCTGCTCGCGTCGACACTGTGCGTCGCGTTGGGCGTGTACTACCTGGCTGCGGACCTGGTGCCGTTGTCCGATGGATTTCAGCTGCTGCTGATCCTGATAACGCCCCTGTGCTACCTGGTGGGCGCGTCACTGCGATTGCGCCGGAGCTGATCGATCCAGATTCTTCCGTGTCGCACTCGCGGCATAACTGAAAGCCCTTTGCATCAGCGATATTTGAGCCCCGTCCCCGTATTGAACACGACGACTTTGTCCGTCGCCCCGATAAACCCGCGAGTGCGAAGGATCTGGAGCGCCGCCCATGCCGCACCACCTTCCGGACACACGTCGATGCCCGATTGTGAGGCGAGGGATTTCGTTGCGAGCGACGCTTGCTCGTCCGTCACAGTGACGGCGGTGCCATGCGTCTCACGTAACACGCGCAGGCAAATGAACCCGCCTAGCGGAGACGGCACCCGCAACCCATAAGCGTTGGTGTGAGGGTCGGGCCAGGGCTCCGTCCGCTCCGCGCCCTCTTCGAACGCCTTCGCGACAGGCGCGCAGCCCGCCGCCTGCACGGACACGAATCGAGGACGCTTGCCGCGCGGAACCCAGCCGAGCTGTTCCATTTCGCCGAACGCTTTCCACATGCCGATGAGTCCGGTGCCCCCACCGGTGGGATAGAGCACCACGTCCGGCACGTCACCCTGCATCTGCTCGACGAGCTCATACGCCATCGTCTTCTTGCCTTCGATGCGATACGGCTCGCGCAGCGTGGAAATATCGTACGCATCGCGTGGCCCGTGAGACCGAAGGAATTTCCCGGCGTCGGCGATCGTGCCTTTCACCCGATGAATCGTCGCGCCGTACAGCTCGCACTCGCTGAAGAAAGGCGCCGGCGTATCCTCGGGCATGGCCACCGTCACGGGCAAACCTGCGCGCGCTCCGTACGCCGCCAGCGCACCCGCCGCGTTGCCCGCTGAAGGCGCACTCAACGCCCGCGCGCCCAAGTGCCGCGCCATCGAAATCGCCACGGCCATGCCCCGCGCTTTGAACGAGCCCGTGGGATTGCGGGACTCGTCCTTCACCCAGACATTCGGCTCGACGGCCAGCAACGGCGTCAACCCCTCCACCAGCGAGCTCTCGTCGCCTTCCTCGAGCGGCAACACTTCGCGATACCGCCACAGCGACGGCGCGCGGCTCGCGAGATCCGCGAGCTTCAGGCGTACGCCCGAAAGGTCGTAGTCCACACGAAGCGGCATCCCGCACTTCGTGCAGACCGTCAGCAATTGAGTGGGGTCGTGGGCGGTCTCGCAGGCAAAGCACTTGATGCCGGCGAGATAACGGGACAGTCGGGGGGCGCTCATTGCTCGAAAATCCTTCCAGGCCGCTGACGACGAACGCGCAACCTAAACGCCCGCCTGCGGCAGAACAAGCGCATTCCGGTCAGTCACGTCCACGCGTGCCCGGAAGCCGATTACCGGGCAGAATGACGCCCGTCTTTTCCGTCTAACGATTCAGAATGGGCTACTACATTCGAACCCTGACGCCTTCGGACCAGCGCGTCCCGTTCAGCGACTTGCGGGCCGCCCTGGCGAAGGAGCATCCGAAAGCGCGACTGTTACTGCAGGAGGGTTCGGAGGCTCAGTGGAAGCAGCTATTGCTCGCTCACGCGAATGGAACACCCATCGCGGTGGTGGAGCGCAATCCGACGAGCGAGCCGGCCGGCGCGGAAGAGCTGCAGGAGTTTCGTCACGAGATCACAGATTGCATGCCGCGTGCGGCCGCCACCTGGCTGGATCACTACCTGTCGCGAGTCCGCACGATCCACGCGTTCCAGGTTCTGCCCGGAACCAAGGTGGAAAAGGGCTGGGACATTCTCGGCTCGCTGAAAACCGCGCTGTGGCAGAAGGCTGGCGGCATCATCCAGGCCGATCGGGAAGGCTTCACCAACGAAGACGGCTACCACATCCTCTGGCAATTCCCCGACCTGGTCGCGGGACCGTGGTGGATGGGCGTACTCGAAGCCGGACTGTGGGTGCATTTCCAGATGGACCTGGGCAACCCCCAGCATCGCGAGGCCTTCATGGCCGGCGCCATTCCCGCCGGGGTCCAGCGCATCCGCGGCTGACCTCGCCCACGTGCCCGCGGCTCGTAGCCCGTAGCCGTCCGCGCTGAGTGTGACCAAGGTCACGCGCGTCCCACCGAGCCGCGACCACGGTCTCATCTCGCGCGATGGGACCTAAGGCCCAGCTCCCGCACGCCGATAGCGAAACACTGATCACGTGAACGAATTAGGCGCGCCCCTGCGCGCGCTCGTTTGCACCCCGCTGTCCGTGGACGGCAGTCGTACGGATAAAGTGTTCCTTGTCACTCGGCCTCAATACCAACGTTGCCTCGCTCAATGCCCAGCGCAATCTGAATTCCTCGCAGACTGCGCTGACCCGGGCCGTGCAACGCCTTTCCTCCGGCCTGCGCATCAACAGCGCCATGGACGACGCGGCCGGACTCGCGATCTCCGAACGCATGACGTCTCAAGTGCGCGGCCTCAATCAGGCAGTGCGCAACGCCAATGACGGCATCTCGATGCTGCAAACGGCCGATGGCGCGCTAAGCACCGTCAGCGACAGCCTGCGTCGCATTCGCGAACTGGCCGTGCAGGCGGCGAATGCCACCAACAGCGTGGCCGATCGCCAGGCCCTGCAGGGCGAAGTCACTCAGCTCACGCAGGAAGTCGATCGCGTCGGTCGCACCACCACGTTCAACGGCATGCAGCTCTTCGGCCAGAGCACTGCGAGCGTCGTCGGTGATGAAGACCAACTCGCTGTCGTCGACGGCTTGAAATCGGGCTGGCTCTCCAACGCGGAAGAGCTGGTCAAGCAGTATTACGGGATCGAAGCGAACAACAGCGCGATCCAGATCGATCTCACCGGATTCAGCGACGGGGCCGGCGGCACGCTCGCCATGGTGTCGACGAGTTTCGCGGCCAACGGCACGGGTACCAACATCACGTTGCACGTGGACATGGAGGACTTCACGCCCGCCAATCCACCGAACGGAGGCAATTACCCGTTCTACAACGACCGCATCCTCACGCATGAAATGACGCATGCGGTGATGGATGCAACGATGAACGTCCAATCCCTCTTCTCCAACAATCAGGTGTTTTTCCTCGAAGGCACCGCGGAGCTGATTCAGGGTGCGGACGAGCGGCTGTACGGCGACATCGGCGGATCCGCCGCGAACATCTCGAACGTCATGGGCAAAGTGGCGGACTGGGGTAACACCTGGGATGGCAGCAGCGCCGCATATTCCGCGGCGTATGCGGGCATGCGGTACCTCGACGAGAAGATCAAGGCGGCCGGCGGCTCGGGCATCAAGGACATCACTCAATACCTTGCGGCCGACACGACCCACACGCTCGATCAGGCATTGCAGAACGCATCGCATGGCGCGTTCACGGGATTCTCCGACTTCAAAGCGAAGTTTTCCGCGGACGGCACGGCGTACATCAATTCGATGCTGACGTCCGGCAAGCTCACCGACTCCGACACCGGCGCCATCGGTGGATCGAACGCGAGCGGCGGCACGCCGAGAACTGCAGACAGCGTTATTCCCGACACTGCAACACGTAGCGGCGAGGACCAGCTCGCTGGATTTGCCGAAACGTGGGAGCAAGTCGCGGCCGGCGCTGACTTCAGAACCGCAACCAAGACGTTGCAGGTCGGCGCGAACGTCTCGCAGTCGCTCGATGTCGGCACGTTTGCGATGAACGGCGATGCCTTGGGAATCATGGACGCGGATCTCGTCAACAATCCGAACGGCGTGATTGCGAAGATGGATCGTGCACTCGATTACGTGAACGCGCGGCGCGCGGACCTCGGTGCGCAGTTGAATCGGCTCGACTCCGTGGTGGCGAACCTGTCGACCAATTCGGAATCGCTCTCGGCGAGCCGGTCGCGGATTCAGGATGCGGATTATGCGGCTGAAACGGCGAGCCTGACGCGCAATCAGATTCTGCAGCAGGCGGGGACGGCGATGGTGGCGCAGGCGAATTCTACGCCGCAGTTGGTGTTGCAGTTGTTGCGCTGATCATTCGCTGGAGAAAGGGAAGAAGCCTCAATCGCCGGGCGGCTGGTTTGGTGTTTCGCAAAGAAGCGGCACCAACGTGTCGTCTCATGGGATGGAGGGATGAACGATTTGGCGTTATCGCGGGCGCAGCCACGCCGGCAGGTGTTTTGCACTCTTCCGCCGCGCGACTCGGGCGCGCTTCGAAGAAATCCCGAAGCGGGATTTCTTCGGCGTTCCCCGCGCGCGTCGGGGGGCGTGCGTCACGGACGCCCTTCCAAGGTTCGGTTGCACCACTCGCACGCCCCTGATCCGCCGTCGCGCGGGCGCCCGAGACGCGCAGCGGAAGAGTGCAAAACACCTGCCGACGTGGCTGCGCCTATGGGGCGACGCGTCTCGCGCCTCTTGTAACTCTCCTAACTCTGGTAACTCTGCTCCGACCCCGCGCTCACCGATAGCGAAGTCGAGCCGGGAGGCAGGCAGGACGCTCACCCGTCGTGCGCTTCTCGAGCGCCCGCGTTCGCCGGATCAGGGCCATGCGAGTGGCGACTCAAAGTCTTGCGATGGAAGAAGATCGCCATGGCCCCCGGCGATCGCGGGGAACGCCGAAGAAATCCCGCCGCGGGATTTCTTCGATGCGCGCTCGAGCAGCGCACGACGGGTGAGCGTCCTGCCTGCCTCCCGGCTCGACTTCGCCCCGACGACGCTCGCTTCGATTAACTCTGTGCCACACCCTTACCGCCGTTCCCAAGCAACCGCATAAGCACACAAGTTGTGCAGCTTATTTGCGGAGCACCCCATCGGGAGACAGAGAGCGCGCGCCGCGGCCGAACGGCAGCCAGGAACGCGCCCCCATCAGCCCGATTGTTTCGCTCCAAGCGCACATCCTATGGTCTAAGCCACCAACGACGCAGTGACGGCATTCAGCAGCTTCGCGGCCACCTTCGGATCCAGCCGCACCTGCAACCCGCGCTGACCCCCATTCATATAGACGAGCTCATGCGCGAAGGCCCGTTCTTCGAAGGCCACCGGCACCTGACGCATCTGGCCGAACGGGCTGATGCCACCGACTTTGTAACCCGACATCTTCTCCGCGTCGGACACGCCCATCATCTCGGCAGATTTTCCGCCAAACGCCACCGCAAGCTTCTTCATCGACACTTCGCGATCGGAAGGCACCACGACGCAGACCGGCTTGCGATCCACCAGCGCCATCAACGTTTTCAGCACGCGGTCGGGTGATTCGCCCAGCGACTCCGCGGCATGAAGGCCGATGCGATCGACCTCCGGATCGTATTCGTAACGATGCACAGTGAACGCGACGCGCGCCTGTTCGAGAGCTTTCGTGGCGCGCGTCGCGTTGGACATCGTTGACCGAGCGGGCGGTTAGAACAGCGTGCCTTTATCGTCCGCGCCCATCATCTCGCGGCGAACGAGCGGAATCGGCGGGCCGCCATACGACAGGAACTTGTCGTGAAACGTCTGCCAACGCTGTGCCGACGCCGGATCCACGCCCGCAGGTGGCGGATTCTTCGCCGTCCAATCCTGACGCAGCTTGCGGATGATCAGCTTGCCCATCGTGTAGTTCAAATAGGCCGGGTCGTACGTGCCGCGCGCGGCTTGTTGTCGAGCGTTGCCCGCATCCTGATAGGCTTTTTCCAGAAACATCTTCTCGGACTGCTCGACCGTCATGCCCTGCGTGTGCAGGCCGATCGCAGACAGGAATCGCACATCCCGCAGCAGCGCGTTGGTGAGTTGCCCGATGTGATATTCCGTCTCGCCGTTGCCGAGGCCCACTTCCCACATCATCTCTTCGGCGTAGTGCGCCCAACCTTCCGCGTACGCGTAGCCGACCCACAGGCCCGAGACGAGCGATGGATTACGCAACGAGTGCTGGAACTGCAGATAGTGGCCCGGCCACACCTCGTGCACCGACGTGAACAGCAAATCGGCGACGCCCGGAATGTATTCGAGCCGCTCTTTCGGCGTCCACGACGGATCCGGCGGCGCGACGAAGAACGTCGACACCACGCCCTTCTCGTACGGCCCAGGAATATTGATGTACGCAAAGTTGCCGCGGTTGTAGGGCGGAGATTCTTTCACTGCCGCCTGCATGTCTGACGGCACCGTGACGACATGCTTCTCCATCACGAACGTCTGCAACTCACCCAGCTGCGCGACCGCGCCTCGTATCGTGCCCTCTTTCGGCTTGCTCGCGTTCATCTTCGCGATGCAGGCGGTGATCGGCTTCTTCGGCAGGAACTGCTCGCACGCTGCGTCCAGTGCCTTCAGGTTGCGATCGAGATCCGCTTCGCCTGCGACCTTGAGGTCCGCGAGCGAAACATCGACGTCTTCCGTCTCCTTCAGCATCTGCACGAACAACGCTTCGCCGAGCGCGTAATCCTTCGTCGCGTTCTTCTTTTCGGACTCGAGCCACGACTTCAGTCCGTTCATCGCAGCCGCCGCCGCAGTGGTGGAGTCGGCGAGTTGCTTCTGCAGGTCCGCATCTTTCACGGACTCGAACACCTTCGGCACGTCGTTCTTGTAGAAGTCCGCGTACCCGCCGAAACCCGAGATGCCGCGATTGAGCAGCGTCAACGGCATCGGCATGCGCAGGTTCGCGCGGATGTCGGCAGCGAGCTGCGGAATCCCGCGCGCATAACCGATGAATCCGGCCATGCGCTTCTCGAGCGGCGCGTAATCGCGGCTGAGATACGGATCGGGATCGAGCCGATCCACGTAATACGCCGGGTTCTTGAAGGGAAACTGCGCGGTGTCCATCCAGAAGAGCTGGCGGTTTATCACGCCCTTCACCAGATAATCCCGTTCGAAACGCTGTGCGGGAGTGAGCGCGTCCGCCGGGAACGCTTCGGCTTCGGTGCGCGCGGCTTTCAGTCGCGCAACTTCGTTGGCCAATCCCTGTGTGCTCCAGTCCGGCACCTTCCCGTCGTATTCGTGACGACCGGCGTCTACCGCCAGGAAAGGATTGGTCTTCAGCGAGTCTTCGACGAATCGATCGACGAAGCCCTGCCATTGAGCGGTTTTGTCGGGAACAGCTGCAGCAGGCGGCTGTGCCGGCTCGCGACTGCAGCCAGCCAGCACGGCGGCCAGTGACGAAATCAGCGCAACGGAAGCGAGTCCGGCACGGTGGCGGTAACGCATGGAACCTCGGCGAAAACGGGTTGAAGGTCAGTCGAGACGCTGCACGCGGACGGCGTGCAGGGCGCCATCGTCCTCGAGCTCGATGCCGAGCTCGATCGGGCGGCAGCACACTTCGCAATCTTCTATGTATTCGCGATCGCCGGCCGTCAGGTCGACGCGCGTTTCGAGGCGCTCACCGCACCAGGGACACTGGAACGCCACGAACTGCTCGAGCTCCCCGCCGCGCCCGGCCGCGGTCGCCGGCTCGAACACGGGCTCGAGGCCATAGAGCTGGTCGATGTCCTGTTCGTCGCGACTGGAAATGCGCTTCGTGAGGGACTCGAGCTGGGGAGATCTGCGCTGTGCCACCGGGCGATTCTACGCGAGACGGTGCGCGATGGAGTCGCGGCACTCGGGCACCCTGGCACTCGGCTACTCGGCCACTCGGGCTTGGCGGTCGCCGCACCCGGACGGCGCCCGCCGCCGCACGAGCGGCTAGCGCAATGAAACGCTCGTCGTGCCGCCGGACTCACCGGCGCCGCGAGCCTGGCTCTACAGCTTGTACGCCTGCTTCGGCAGCTTATATGCCAAGTCGCCGGCAATGCGACGAGCGGATTCTTCCTCCAGCCGGTGTTCTGCGACCAGACGCGCCAGGAACGAACAATCCACTCTTCGCGCCACATCATGCCGCGCCGGAATGGACAGGAACGCTCGCGTGTCGTCGTTGAAACCGACCGTGTTGTAGAAACCCGCCGTCTCGGTGGTCTGCTCACGGAACCGCATCATGCCTTCCGGGCTGTCATGGAACCACCACGCCGGCCCGAGCCGCAGCGCCGGATAGTGCCCTGCCAGCGGCGCAAGCTCGCGGCTATAGCTCGTCTCATCCAGCGTGAACACGATGACGGTGAGCTTCGATTCGTTGCCGAAGCGATCGAGCAGCGGCTTCAGCGAATGCACGTAATCCACGCCGCGCGGGATATCGGCGCCGACGTCGCGACCATATGTCGCGAACAATTTTGCATTGTGATTGCGGAACGAGCCCGGATGAATCTGCATTACCAAACCATCGTCCAGGCTCATGCGCGCCATCTCGGTGAGCATCTGCGCGCGGAACAGTTCCGCGTCGTCGGCACTGGACTGGCCCGACAGCACTCGGCTGAAGAGCTTCTCGCACTCCGCGGTGGAAAGGTCTGCGGTGCGCGGCGTGAGGTGGCCGTGATCCGTCGCGGTGGCGCCAGCCTGTTTGAAGAACGCACGGCGCGTTCGATGCGCTTCGAGATAGCCTTTCCACGATTGCACGTCGGATTTCGTGAGCGCGCCGAAGTCGGCGAGCGCCGTGCGAAACAGCTCGTGCTCGGGATCGACAACGGGGTCTGGCCGGTAGGTCGTGATGACGCGACCGGACCAGCCGCTTGCGCGAATCACGCGATGATGTTCGAGCGGGTCGGTCGGCGACTCCGTGGTCGCGATGACTTCGATGCGAAAACGCTCGAACAGCGCACGCGGCCGGAACGCCGGCGTGGCGAGCGCCTCGCCGATGATGTCGAAGTAGAGATCGGCCGTAGACGCATCGAGCGTCACATCGATACCGAACACTTTCGTGAACACGTGATTCAGCCAGAGCCACGACGGCGTGCCGTCGAACAGATAGAAATGGCTGGCAAACACTTTCCACGCCGCACGCGGATCGACGCTTGAACGTGTTCCCCGCGGCACGACACTCAAATCACCGAGCGCGATGCCCTGACTATAGAGCATGCGATAAAGATAATGATCCGGCGCGAGCAGCAGCTCCGTCGCGTTGCCGAACGGCTCGTTGCCCGCGAACCACGCAGGGTCTGTGTGGCCGTGCGGACTGATGATGGGAAGATCCCGAACGTCCTCATACAACTCGCGCGCGATGGCGCGGATCGTGGGGTCCGCCGGGAAGAGCCGGTCTTCGTGAAGGACGAGCCTGCGGGACATGGTCGATGCCAGACCTTTGCGCCAATACCGGGGTGGCATGATACCCTTTGACACCGGTTTCCGCGCCCTGAAATCGAGTTTCGACTCCCATGTCTCACCTCACTCGCCTGCACCTCGTTTCGCTGGACGACGACGTCGCCGTCGCGGTGTGCGATCTCGAGGTTGGAGAAATTCATGAGGTGGGGGACGAGACGATTCGCGTCATGGAACGGATTCCGCGAGGGCACAAGGTCGCGCTTCGGGACGTGAAGGCTGGCGAGAGCGTGCGGAAGTTTGGATGGCCGATTGGACGGGCGACGCGGGATATTGCCGCTGGAATGCTGGTGCACACGCAGAACCTCGCCACACAGCTGAGCGGGCTGGAGAGCTATCGGTTTGAGGCGGTGGATGATCGCAATGACATTGCGTTGGTGGCGGAGCGGACCAACAAGCCCTCGATCGCCGGGCGGCTAGGAGGGCTCACTAGCACTTCCAACGCCGAGCACCTGCAAGGACCTGCTAGCTCTGCTAGCGCCGAGCAGCTGCAAGGACCTGCTAGTTCTGCCAGCGCCGAGCAGTTGCGAAGGCTTGCAAACACCGCGCAGCCGGAGCGTTCGCTCACTGAAACATTCATGGGCTATCGTCGCGGCAACGGCCGCGTCGGCACGCGCAACGAGATCTGGATCTTGTGCACCGTCGGCTGCGTCGCGCGCACTGCCGAGCGAATCGCGCGACTCGCGACGGAACGTTTCGCAGGTCGCGTCGATGGCATTCATGCTTTCACGCATCCGTTCGGTTGCTCGCAGCTCGGCGATGATCTCGCGCGCACACGCGGCGTGCTCGCATCGCTCGCCATGCACCCAAACGCCGGCGGCGTGCTCATCGTCGGCCTCGGCTGCGAGTCGAACCAGCTGGACAAACTTCTCGGCACGATGACGGGCGTGGACCCGCAACGGCTGCGCGCTTTCACCGCGCAGAGTGCCGGAGACGAAATCGAGCAAGGCCTCGCCGCGGTCGAAGCGCTCATCGCCATCGCCGAGCACGATCGTCGCGAGCCCTGCCCGCTGTCCGCGCTCGTCGTCGGCCTCAAGTGCGGCGGATCGGATGGACTTTCCGGCATCACCGCGAATCCGCTCGTGGGTCACGTCGCGAACTGTGTTGCCGCAGCCGGTGGCACGCCGATTCTCACGGAAATTCCCGAGGTTTTCGGTGCCGAGCGGCTGTTGATGCAGCGAGCGACGAGCGAAGAAATCTTCCATGGCATCGTGAGCGTGGTGAATGACTTCAAACAGTACTTCATCGACAACCACCAGCCGATTTACGAGAACCCTTCGCCCGGCAACATCGCGGGTGGCATCACGACGCTGGAAGAGAAATCGCTCGGCGCTGTGCAAAAAGGCGGCCACGCGCCGCTCACTCAGGTACTTCGCTACGGCGAGCGCGCCGAATCGCGCGCCGGGCTCGCGCTGCTCGAGGCGCCGGGCAACGACGCCGTCTCGTCCACTGCGCTAGTTGCCGCCGGCGCGACGGTGTTGTTGTTCACGACGGGTCGCGGTACACCGCTCGGGTTTCCAGTGCCCACGCTGAAAATCTCATCGAACTCCGCGCTCGCCGAGCGCAAGCGGCATTGGATCGACTTCGACGCGGGTACAGTGCTCGCCGGCAAGAGCATGCGTGATGCGGGGGACGAGCTGATGAAGCTGGTCATCGACACCGCATCGGGACACGTCGCTCGTAACGAGATCAACGGCGAGCGCGAGATTTCGATCTGGAAGAATGGCGTAACGCTGTGACCACTCCCGAGCCGACTCCCAGCGCCGAACCGGCAGCGCGTCGCCGTCTCCGCGAATCGACTCTCACCGGCCTGCCGCCGAACGTCAAACGTCCCGCTTACGACCGCTCGAAAACGCAAATGGGTGTCGTCCATTTCGGGCCCGGTGCATTTCATCGCGTGCATCAGGCCTGGTTCTTCGAGCAGGCGCTGGCGCGCGATCCCCGCTGGGGAATTTGCGGCGTCTCTTTGCGCAGCCCCGATGTACGCGACGCGTTGAATCCGCAGGACAACCTCTACACCGTCGCCGTCCGCGACGAGACGCTGTCGCACGAAGTCATCGGCGCGTTGCGCGAGCTGATGGTCGCACCGGAAAATCCGGAGCGCGTCGTTCAGCGCCTCTGCGCCCCGACGACGCACATCGTCACGATCACTGTCACCGAGAAGGGTTATTGCCTCGCCGCCGATGGAACGCTCGATCTCGCTCACCCCGATATCGCACGCGATCTGCAGAACCGCGCCGCGCCTTGGAGCGTGATCGGGTTTCTCGTCGAGGCGCTGAAACGACGTCGAGACAGCGGCGCACCGCCGCTCACGGTGATCAGCTGTGACAACCTCGTCGACAACGGCGCGAAGCTTCGTCGAGCCACGGCGCAGTTCGCCCGCACATTCGACAACGCGCTGGCCGAATGGATCGAGCAAGACGTATTTTTCCCGCGAACGATGATCGACAGCATCACGCCCGCAACGACGGACGCACTGAGAACTTCGGTGTCTGCAGCGCTCGGCGGCCTGGAAGATCGCTGGCCCGTACAGCGCGAGGCGTTCGTGCAGTGGGTGATCGAAGCCGGCTTCCGCGGTGAAACGCCGGACTGGGAAAACATCGGGGTCACGCTCACCAACGACGTCGCCGGCTACGACCGCGCGAAATTGCGCCTGCTCAACGGAGCGCATTCGACGCTTGCGTACACCGGCTCCTTGCTCGGTTACCAGACCGTGGCAGACGCGATGCGCGACGAGGACCTCAGCACATTTGTGAAGACGCTGATGGTGGCAGACATCGTGCCCACTCTCTCGACGCCGCGCGGACTCGACCTGCACGCCTACATCGCCGCAATTCTGAAACGCTTCCGCAACCCGAACATGCATCACCAGCTCGCGCAGATTGCGTGGGATGGTTCGCAGAAACTGCCATTTCGCATCCTGGGTACGATTCGCGATGCGCTAGCCGCAGGTCGCCCGACGGATCGACTGTGTGTGCCACTCGCCGCATGGATGCGTTTCGTCCGGCGGGCCGCGGTGTGGGACGATTCGCTCAACGACCCGCTAGCGAAACCGTTGCTGGACATCGGCCGCGCGTGTGAAGGACGCGGTCACACTGATGTGCCACTATTCCTCGCGCTCGATGCCGTGTTTCCGGCAGACCTGCGTAACGAAGTGCGTTTCACGCGGCCGCTGACCCAGGTCTACGATGGCAACGACACAAGTGACTTCATAATGCCGGCCCGAGTGCGCGAAGCCCTGCAGAACGGAGAAACAGAATGACAGCCAGCGTAGTCTGCTTCGGCGAGCTGCTGCTGCGTTTGAATGCGCCAGATCGCGAGCTGCTGCTGCAGTCCGGCCAGTTGCGCGTCTGGGTGGGCGGCGCCGAGGCGAACGTGGCCGTGTCGCTCGCGAAGTTCGGGCACGACACCTCCGTCGTCAGCGTGGTGCCCGATAATCCGCTCGGTGCCGTGTGCGTGAACGAGCTGCGCAAGCACGGTGTTTCGACGGACGACATCCGCAAAGGTCCGGGCCGTCTCGGCATTTACTTCATGGCCACGGGCGCTGGACACCGGCCGTCGGAGATCGTCTACGACCGCGCGGACTCGGCCTTCGCGCTGCGCGCGGACGAGGCGATCGACTGGAACCAGGCGCTCACCGGCGCGCAGTGGCTGCACATTTCCGGCATCACGCCCGCGCTCGGTGCACGTTTGGCCGAGGCGACCCTGCGCGCGGCGCATGCCGCGCGGGAGCTGGGAGTCAGCGTTTCGTTCGACTGCAACTACCGGGCAAAGCTGTGGGAAGCGTGGCGCGGCGATCCCACGAAAATCCTGCATGACATCATCGAGCAGTCGGATCTCGTGTTCGCGGATGATCGCGCACTGGCGCTCGTGCTCGGCGCGAATGCCACGACCGCTTCGTCAGACTCGCAGGCGTCACCCGCCGACCGCTTCAAATCTGCGGCAGAACAAGCATTCAAGGCGTTCCCGCGTCTGCAGCGGGTGACCACGACATTGCGCGTCGAACACAACGTCGACCGGCATGAGATGTCGGCAGTGCTCGCAACGAGGAAGACGTTCTGCTCCACGCGCGCGTATGCGCTCGAGGCCATCGTGGACCGCATCGGCACGGGCGACGCGTTCGCCGCCGGCATCCTGCATGGCCTGCTCACCGGCATGCATGAGCAGGATTCACTCGACTTCGGACTGGCCGCGGCGAGCTTGAAACATTCCGTCCCCGGCGATTTCAACCTCGTGACGGCCGCACAGGTCGGCGAACTGCTGGCGGGCCGGGGCTTCTCGGTGAGACGATGAGCGCATGAACACCCCGCTATCCATTGCCGCCATTCTCCGGCTCTCGCCGGTCATGCCCGTCGTCACGATCGAGGACGCCAGCGCCGGACCTGATCTGGCACGCGCGCTCGTTCGCGGCGGCATCCGCGTCATCGAAGTCACACTGCGTACACCGCAGGCGATGAAGGCTATTGAAGCCATCGCGAAAGAAGTGCCGGAAATTTGTGTCGGCGTCGGCACGATCATGACGCCGAAAGACCTCGAGCTCGCGGCAGACGTGGGCGCGACGTTCGCCATCTCGCCCGGTGCGACGCGCGAGTTGCTCGATGCAGGCAAAGGATTTCGTATTCCGTATCTGCCGGCCGTCGCAACAGCGTCAGAGCTGATGACGGCGCTGACGGCCGGATACAGCCACTTCAAGTTGTTCCCCGCGAACGTGGCGGGCGGGCTCGGCGCGCTGAAAGGATTTTACGGGCCGTTTCCGGAAGCGCGGTTCTGCCCCACCGGCGGCGTGACGCCGCAGACAGCGGGAAGCTACCTCGAACAGCCGAACGTGCTGTGTGTGGGCGGGTCGTGGCTTGCGCCATCCGATGTGTTGAAGGCGCGGGACTGGGGGCGGATCGAAGCGTTGGCGCGTGAGGCGGCGGGGTTGAAGCCGATTCCGGTGACGGCGAGGAGTTGAGTTTCTGATCTGGGCCGTGGGTTCGGAAAGAAACGAAGAAGCCCTCCATCGCCGGGCTTACTCTAGCTCTGGCAGTGTTGCCTGGGGCGGAGTTGGAGCGATGTGGCGCTATCGCGGGCGACGCGTCTCGCGCCGCTTGTAACGCTGCTCCGCCCCCCTCTCACCGATCAGCGAAGTCGAGCCGGGAGGCAGGCAGGCCGCTCACCCGTCGTGCCTGCCTCCCGGCTCGACTTCGCCGCGCTGACGCCCGGGCCGCGAACACGGCCGTAGACTCAATCAGGGCACGCCACCCAGCTTCACCGGATCCAGATCCCCAGTGTAGTAATCCATCAACGTGCGCTGAAACTGCAGATTGAATTTCGCCGTCACCAGCGAGCTCGCCGCCTGCACCTGCGCCGCCTGCGCCTGCGTGACTTCCACGAGCGTCGAAGCACCAGCCGTATAGCGATCCTGCGAAGCCTGCAATGACAGCTCAGCGGCACGCACCTGCGCTTCTGCGACCACCAGCTGCTCCTTCGCCGCGTTGAAGTCGAGATGGGCCCGTCGCACCTGAAGCGCCACGTCCTGCTGGAGGTTTTCGAGATTGAGCCGTTCGTTGTCCGCCTGAATCTCAGCGCGCCGCGTCGCGTTGCTCGTTTGGAAGCGGTCGAAGATCGGCACTTGCACGCCGAGGCTCACCGATCCACCGCGACGCAGATCGAGCTGGTCGCTGAAGCTGAGATCGTCGCGCGCGCTGTTGTACGAAGAGCTATAGCCGCCGTTCAACGACACCGTCGGCCACCGGTTCGACTTCGCGACGCGGATGCTCTGGTCTGCCGCATCGACGCGCGCCTGCTCGGCTTTCAGGTCGATCCGCTGACCGGCCGCGCGAGTCTGCAACACGCCCAGATCCAGTTGCGTGTTGGCCGCCGCGGCCGTCGTGTCTTCCGGCGCCTGGAATTCGTAGATGCCTGTGGGATCGAGCTTCAGCGTCTGCATCAGATCGACTTTCGCGAGCTCCGCCGTGCGCTCCGCATCCACCACCGCGAACCGCGCGCTGGCCGCGTTGGCCTGCTGCTGGTAAAGATCGGCAATCGTGCGCGCGCCGTTGTCGACGAACGTCTGGATCTGCCGCTCGAGCTCCGTCACGGCCTGCAGGTTTTCCCGCTGCACGCGCAACTGTTCCTGCCGCTGGATCAGCGCGAGGAAGTTCGATGCAACGTCGAACGCCACTGTTTCGCGTGCACGATGCAGCTCCTGCTCGCTGGCCGCATCACTCAATTTGGCCCCGCGCAGCTGTGCAACGTTGCCGAAACCATCGAACAACGTGATGCCGGTATTGAGTCCCAGGCTCACCGAGTTCGTGGTCTGGTTGCTGACCACTTCGTTCTCATCGACGCTGCGGCCGAAATTCTTGGAGCCCGTGGTGCTTGCCGTGAGATTCGGCAGGAACTGGCTGCGCGCCTCGGCCACACCCACTTTGCCCAGCGCCGCAGAGTTCGCCGCGGCCCGCACGCTGATGTTCTGTTCCAGCGCGATACGAATCGCCTCCTGGAACGTGATGATGCGCGCCCCCGCAGAGGGACGTGCCGGCGCTTCCTGCGCGCTCGCGGAGTTGCTTGCGGCGAGTGTCGCGATGACCGCGATCCACGCGACTGCGATTGTTTTCATGACCACTTATTCGTAACGCAATGCTTGAATGGGATTCAGCGACGCGGCCTGGCGCGCAGGATAGAACCCGAAAAACACGCCGACCGCTGCAGAGAACGCAACGGCGATCAGCACCGCCTCCGGCGGCGTCACGGTGCTCCAGCCGGTGAGATGACCGACGAGCCACGCGCCAGCGAACCCGATGGCGACGCCGATGAGACCGCCGAGCATGCTGATCGCGACGCTCTCCACGAGAAACTGTGTGAGCACATCGGATCCGCGTGCGCCGATGGCCATGCGGATGCCGATCTCGCGAGTGCGCTCGGTCACCGACACCAGCATGATGTTCATGATGCCGATGCCGCCGACGAGCAGCGAAATCGACGCGATGGCGGCGAGCAGCAGCGTCATCACTTTCGTGGTGCTCGACGCGGCGGCGGCGATTTCGTCCTGGTTACGAATGGTGAAATCGTCGTCTTCACCATCGCCGAGCCGGTGCGACTCGCGCAGGATGCTGCGAATTTCTTCCTGCGCAGCCGGCACATCGTTCGGCGAAGAGGCGCTCGCGATGATCTGCCCGACGCGCTGCCGGCCGCTCAACCGACCCTGCGCGGTGGTGAAGGGGATGACAATGATGTCGTCCGAATCCTGTCCGCCGGCGTTCTGGCCCTTGGGCCGCAGGATGCCGACCACAGTGAACGGCACGTCTCGAATCTGCATCTGCTGACCAACGGCATCGCCGTTCGGAAACAGGTTCTTCGCGACCGTCTTGCCGAGCACGGCCACCTTGCGCGCGCTGCGCAGATCCGGCTCGGTGAAGAACGTGCCTTCGTCGACCGGCCAGTCCCGAATCGTCTGATAGTCCGTCGACACACCGTTGATGCGCGTACGCCAGTTGCCCTGCGAGCTGATCGCCTGCGCATTCGTGAACACGACGGGCGAGATTCCAGACAGCATCAGGCTTTCCCGCTGCAGCTTCTCGTAGTCTGCCGGCGTGAGACGATTGAACGTGGCCGCGCCCTGATTCACGCCGCCGACTGCGCTGGCGCCCGGCATGATCATGATCATGTTCGTGCCGAGCGCACCGATCTGCTTCTCGATGCTCGACTGCGCGCCATAACCCACAGCCACCATCACAATGACGGCGGCAACGCCGATGACGATGCCGAGCATCGTGAGGAACGTGCGCATCTTGTTCTTCAGGATGCTCTGGGTGGCCACCTTCAGCAGGGTCGCTTTTTTCATGGGGACAGATTCTCGGTGCCCAGCGCGCGCAGGTCTTCGCTGGCGCTGCGGCGATTGGCCATCGGTTCGTCGCGCAGGATATGTCCATCGCGCACCTCCACGAGCCGCTTCGCGTAGCACGCGATGTCCGGCTCGTGAGTGACGATGAGGATGGTGATGCCCTGCTCGTTGAGCTCCTGGAACAGCGCCATGATTTCGAGCGAAGTGCGCGAGTCCAGGTTACCCGTCGGCTCGTCGGCGAGCAGCACGGTGGGCTCCGTCACCAGCGCCCGCGCGATGGCCACGCGCTGTTGCTGACCACCGGACAACTCGCTGGGGTGGTGATCCACGCGCTGTCCCAAACCCACGCGATCCAGCGAATGCTTCGCCATCGCGCGGGTATCACGCTTCTTGCCTGAACGGTCATACAACAAGGGCAACTCCACATTCTCGAGCGCACTCGTGCGCGCGAGCAGGTTGAAGCCCTGAAACACGAATCCCAGCTTCTGGTTGCGCAGGTCTGCGAGCTGATTCTTCGTGAGTCCGTTGACACGCACGCCGTCGAGGTAATACGTGCCGGCGCTCGGTACGTCCAGGCAGCCGAGCATGTTCATCAAAGTGGACTTGCCCGAGCCCGAGTGGCCCATCACCGCGATCATCTCGCCGCGCTTCACGCTCAGGTCGATGCCACGCAAGGCGTGCACCGTCTGGCTACCCATGTGATAGACCTTGGTGACGCCTTCGACGCGGATCACGTCGGGCACGGCAGACGCTGCAGCGTCCGGCACGGAGGGCGCTGAGTCGTTCACGCTCAGAACCGCCGCGCGCCGCCAGCGTTATTGCCGCCACCGCCCGGGAAGCCACCGCCCGGCGGGCCACCGAACGCATTGTTACCGCCGCCAAAAGGATTCGCTGCCGCATTGGCCGTGGGCGTTGGATTGTTGACCGCGATGATCACTTGCATGCCTTCCTTGATGCGCGGGCTCTCCACCGCCGTGCGCTGACCGTCCGTGAGGCCGGGACGCACGCGCGCGAACATGAGCTCGCCCTTGTCGTCGAGATACCAGAGCATGTTCTGTTGCTGGCCGCGGTTGCGGCCCGCGCCCCCGAAGCCGCCTGTTCCGCCGGCGCCACCTCGATCAGGTCTGCCCGCACCAGCACCGCCAGCCATCGACGGCGCGCTGCCGCCATTGGCTTCGCCGCCCGGCGCGCCGGCGCCACCGGGCCCGCCGGCGCCACCGGGCCCGCCGGCCACACCTGGACCACCAGGTCCACCAAACTCATTCCCCCCACCGTTCGCCGCACGCTGCTCCTGCAGCCGCTTGAACACTTGCGCACGCATTTCCTCGGTCGGCCGGAAGCGCAGCGCTGCGTTCGGCACCAGCATCGCGTCTTTCGCGGTGCCGGTGAGAAATTCCAGCGTCGCGGTCATGCCGGGCAGCAGCTTGCCGCTCTTGTTCTGCACATGAACGACGACCGTGTAATTGACGACGTTCTCGGTGGTCTTCGACTGCAGACGCACCTGCTTCACCTGACCTTCGAACTTTTCGTTCGGATAGGCCTGTACCGAAAAGCGAGCCGACTGTCCTTCGTGGATCTGGCCGATATCGCTTTCGTCGACGGACGCGAGAATCTGCATCGCCGCCAGGTCGTTCGCGATCAGGAACAACTGCGGCGTCGACATGCTGGCGACGACGGTTTGCCCGAGCTCCACGGTGCGCTCGACCACGATGCCGTCGATGGGCGCGTAGATCTGCGTGTAAGCCAGGTTCTGCCGCGCGCGATCGAGCGTGACTTGCGCGCTCTTCACGTTGGCGCGTGCAACCGCGAGCGCATATTTCGCGTTGTTGAACTCGATCTCGGTGAGCACCTTGCGTTCGAACAGTTGCTGGTTGCGCTGGAATTCTCGCTCCGCCTGCTCTTCTTCCGCCTCGTTGCGTTCGAGGCCCGCCTGGGCGTCGCGCACGGCCTGCTCCGGCAGCGTCGGGTCGACGCGAGCGATGAGCTGGCCCTTCTTCACACGATCGTTGAAATCGACGTTGATCTCGGTGAGCTTGCCCGACACCTGCGTGCCCACTTGAACTGTGGTCACGGCACTCAATGTACCGGTTGCGGAGACTGCCGCTTCGAGGTCACCGCGCTCGACAGTGGCGAAGCGATAGGTCGGAGCCGCATCGGCCTTGGATTTTTTCCAGGCCCACAACCCAACGGCGAGTACGACGAGCACAGCCACAGCGATGACGACAGGTTTCTTGGTCATGTTTCGAATTGTGACGAAAAAAGCAGAGTATTCCGATCGAGATAGCTCGATCGATGGAGAAGCTTGAGCGCAGAAGTTTAGTCAACGCCCTCTGCGGCCCGTTCCCGCACTGTTACGAACTGCACCCGGGGTGTCTCGAACTGCTTCCGCATGCGAATCCGCCTGTTTTTCGCGAAAAAAGGTCGCTGCGCGCCGACGAACTCCAGCGCGCGAACTGTGTCCAAATGAGCATCGTCCCGCCACCCCGATTTTGTGAATGCGCCGGGATAACGTTTGAGAGGTTTGCAGACATGACGACTCGCAGTAAGTGGATTCGCGGCATGGTCGTAGTGGCCCTGGCGGCAACGCTTGCCGCTTGCGCTACCCGGCCTCAAGTGCGCACACAGAGCGCTCCAGCGCTCGACGTGCAGAAGTATCAGACCTTTGGTTTCGTGGAACGGCCCGACACGGATAAGGCCGGCTACACGACGCTCACCACGCGTTATCTGAAAGACGCCGTCGTGCGCGAGATGGGCGCACGGGGCTACGCGCAGAGCGAGCACCCGGACCTGCTCGTGAATTTCAGCGTCGGCAGCAAAGACAAGGTTGAAGGCAGCCCATGGCCGGATGTGGGCGTGGGCTGGGGTCGCTACTCGCGCGGCTGGGGTTGGGGCGGCACGTTCGGCGGGCGGGACATCCGCACGGTCACCGAAGGTTCCCTGACCATCGACGTGGTCGACGAGTCCCACAAGGAGCTCATCTGGTCGGGCACTGCGAAGGGCCCCATCACGAGCAAGACGGAGAACAACCCGCAGCCGGCCATCGATCAGGCCGTCACGGCGATCTTCGCGAAGTATCCCAAGCAGCCCCTCGTCGCCAGCGCTGGCAACAAGTAGTCTCCCCGGCGCGGTCTGCACCTCCGCAGGCCGCGCCACAGAGGGCGAGACAGGGTGATTCACGCGAGTACAAGACGCGCGAGCAGCGCGCAGACCCACGACCGATCGATGGGCGACGACGCGGCACGGGTCATAACGCGTACCGCCGGAATGAGCTTCTCCTTGCGCACCGCTGCAGGCGTCCTTCTGGGCGTGGTGCTGGCGGCATCGCTCGCGGCTTGCGGTGCTCCGCGGCTCGAAGCGGATACGCCCACCAACATCGATCTCGCCGGACAGTGGCGGCTCAATCGCCAGGCGAGCGAAGACCCGCGCGCGCTCATCGCGAAGCTGCAGGAGAAAGTCGCCAAGCAGATGCGACGCAACCGTCCGGAAGACGATCTGTATGGTGAGGAGCCGGGCAGCGAAGGCGGCCCAGCCAGCGGTGGTCCCGGCGGCCGAGGGGGTTACGGAGGCCGAAACGAAGGTGGCGAAGCACGCGGCTCGCGCGGCGGTGCCAACAGCCAAAGCACAGATCAGAGCAGCGCGCCCGATGGCGGCTGGCGCTCTCGGATGAACCCCAACAGTTTTCTTCGCGTGCGTTATGACGCCGCGCTCGGCTCGCGCCTGAGTGGCGATGGCCTGACCATCGAGCAGTCGCCCGACCGCTTCGCGATCACCCGTGGCGATTCGCGTCGCAGCTACACGCCCGGAGTGCACAGCGTGGTTTCGGTGACAGATGGGGTCGCAGACCAGACAAGTGGCTGGAAGGGCCGTGAGTACGTCATCGACGTCAAACCGCAGGTAGGCCCGCATCTCACCGAGCGCTATGGCCTCACCGCGGACGGCCAGCTGATCGAGAAGGTGTCGCTCAACGAAAGCGGCTTGCCGAAGCTCGAATTTACACGCGTGTATGAACGGGGTGCGGCCCCGCCGCGAGGCCTGCCGACCAGCAACTGAGCGCGCAGGGTTTGCGCGCCTTCGAGGGCCAAGGAGTGCACCTCGGCCAGCCAGTGGTGCACCTCGAAACTCCTCCTTTGCGGCTGCCCGGGAGGGGCGACTATTCTCGCCACACCTTCCCGCAGACGAAGAGACAGCGCTTCCGTGGATCGGGCCGCATTTTCGCCTCCCTGGTCGCCGCCGCCGGACTCCCTGGTTGCCGCGAATTCCGTTGCCAATGCGCCCGGCCAGTCGAACGGGGCCGAGCGCGTGCCCCTGCGTCGTGCCGATCTGTTGTTCATCCTGGGCTTCTGGCTGTTCATCGCGCTGCTGACCTCGGCCAATACCCTGCTCGACCCGAACGGCCGCGGATTCCAGGCCATTCTGCCGTCTGCACCCGTTGCGCTTGCGTTCATCGAGTCGTCGCTGTGGGCAATCATCACGCCGCTCGTGTTCTCGCTCGCGAGTCACTACCAGCTGGAGCGCGGACATCTGCTGCCGCGCATCTGCATGTTCTTCTGCGTAGGCATGCTCATCGCCGTGGCGGTCGACGTAGTGACAGGCTTCCTGCGATTCGATGTCTTCCACGTGTATCGCGGCCGGTTCGCGGATGCCGGTCCCGTCTGGCGGCTGCAGCACCTGTGGTTCATGAACGAATTCCTGGTGTTCATCGCCATTCTCGCGGGCGGCATCGCGCGTGAGTATTTCCTTCGATATCACGCGCGTCGTGAACAGACGATCCTGCTGCAAGCGCAAGCTGCGCAGCTGCAGGCACAGCTCGCGGATGCACGTCTCGCCGCGCTGCGCACGCAGCTGAATCCCCACTTCCTGTTCAACACGCTGCATGCGGTCTCGGCGCTCGTCGAGCGCGATCCGCGCGGCGTACGTCGCATGATCGCGCGGCTCAGCGAGCTGCTGCGAACCACGCTCGATGGCGCGGACGAGCAGGAAGTGCCGCTCGGGCAGGAGCTGACGTTCACACATCGCTACCTCGAGATCATGCAGATCCGGTTTCAGGGCCGGCTCACGATCAACTCGCAGGTGGAACCGGCGACGCTCGACGCGCTCGTGCCGAACCTCATCCTGCAGCCGCTCGTAGAGAACGCCATCAAACACGGCGTCAGCAAGATCGACGAAGAAGGCCGCATCGAAATTCATGCGCGCCGCGAAGAGGACACGCTCGTCATGTGCGTGCGGGACAACGGTCCGCGTATCGGCGAAAGTGGCTTGCGAACGGGCGAGGGCGTTGGCCTGCGTAACACGCGGCAGCGTCTCGCGGAGTTGTACGGTGTCCACCAAAGCTTCACGCTGCGCGCAGCGGAAGACGGCGGCGTCGTGGCTGAGGTGATCATCCCGTTCCACAAGCGTCCGGAGCTTCGTAACGTGAGTACGACCACCCTGCACACGACGGGCGTCGCCGCGCACGGCTGAGAACCAGACGTGGCACGAGGCAAGACGCTGCGCGTCCTCATCGTCGACGACGAAGCCCTGGCGCGCCAGCGCCTCGAAGACCTGCTGCGGCAGGAAGAAAATGTCGAAATCGTCGGCCAGGCGGATAACGGGGAAGCGGCGATTACCGCGATCCGCACGCTGCATCCCGACCTGGTGTTCCTCGACGTGCAGATGCCCGGCGCCACCGGCATCGACGTCATCCGCACGATCGGCACCGAAGAGATGCCGGCCACCGTGTTCGTGACGGCGTATGACCAGTACGCCCTCAAGGCCTTCGACCTCGCGGCGATCGACTATCTGGTGAAGCCCTTCGATGACGAGCGCTTCGAACAGGCGTTCGCGCGCGCGCGCCGGCTGATCGAGCTGGAAGAAGTTGACCGGCTTTCGGAGCAACTTCTCGCCGTGCTCCAGGGTGGCTCGGGCGCGGTTGCGGGCGGCACTTCGACAACACCGGCCGGTGCCAGCGCTGCGCCGGTTTCGGGAAAGCCCGAATACCTCGAACGCATTGCCGTGGAAACGCGCGGGCAGGTGCGCGTCGTGCCGGTCGGAGACATCGAATACATCACGGCGAGCGGTCCGTATGCGGAGCTGCACGCGAACGGCCGCGCGCACGTGATCCGCGAACGCATGCAGATGCTCGAGGAGCGGCTGGATCCGGCGCGCTTCTTCCGCATCCACCGATCTGCCATCGTCCGGCTCGACCAGATCGAAACGCTGCTGCGGGACCCGGGCGGCGACTACGGCGTGAAATTGCGCAGCGGGGTGCAGCTCAGTGTCAGCCGGAACCGGGTCGAGCAGCTCGAGCGCTGGATGGGGCTGACGTCCTGAGGGTGCGTTCATGAGCGCGCCCCGAACGCGCTCGCCGCACCCAGGTTGACCCTAATTTCCCGGGTCGCATGAATTCTTTGTGGCCAACCCGCGGCAATCGGACCCCGCCGACCGCGATTCTGGCGTTGCGAACCATTCCCATTTGATAACGGCTCGCCTTATACTCCGGGCCCATGCAGGCCGTCGCCTCCCACTTCCTCTCGTTCGTCTCTCGCCGCGGCACGTTCGGCGTGATCATCGCGGTCGTTCATGTCGCACTGATCTATGTGGTGACCAGTTGGTCGCCCGCGCGCGCCGTGTTCTCGAGCGAGCCGATCGAGGCGAGCATCGTGGAGATGCCGACGCCCCCGTCAGACTCTCCGCCGCCGCTGCAGCCGCCGGTCGTCCCCGTGACGATGCCGGTGATCGAGCCGCCGCTGATCACGTTGACCGAAGAGCCCCCGGTGAATGCCATCACCGTCGCCGTGGCGGAAACTCCGCCGCCCGCAACGCCGGCGCCCGCCGCTCCCCGCGTGGTCACAGATGTGGCTTACGTCGAGCCGCCGCAGCCGCGCTATCCGCCCGAGTCGAAGCGTTCGGGTGAAGAAGGCCTGGTCGTCCTGCGTGTGCTGATCAATGAGCTCGGCCGCGCGGCCCGCGTAGAAATCGAGCACTCCAGCGGCCACACCCGTCTCGACGAAGCTGCGCGCGCGGCTGTGCAGCGTGCGCTGTTTCGTCCGTATGTTGAAAACGGCGTTGCGCGCATGGCGCTGGCGACGATCCCGATCGAGTTCACCTGGAAATCCCATCGGGCCGACAAGTCCGGCCGGGGTTGAGGCGTCACTGCGAGTCGCCGCGGGCTGCGTGTTAACGTAGCGCGATGGCAGCGAAGAAAACGCCCCGCGCCAAATCTGGCGCCCCTGCAAAACGCTCCCCTTCCAAACGCGACAAAGCGCCGCGCGGCAAGCTGGCTCCGGGCCGAAGCAGTCGCGGCCTGGCTGCTGCCGATGTTCCTATCGCAGCGGATCACCCCGAGGTCACGGATCTCGCGGCGCTGATCTTGGAAGCGGGCGGCGCACCGATCGGTGCGTATCGTGAGCCGCTCGGCGGGCGCGCGATCATGATCGCCTCCCTGCCCCTCGCGGCCGTGCAACCCACGCCGTTCCAGCGCGATCTGTCGCCAACGCACGTCAAACGGTTGGCCAGCAAGATCGACGAAACCGGTGCGTTTCTCGACCCGTTGATCGTCGTGCGCGGCGAAGACGGCCGGCTGTGGACCCCGAACGGCCGCCACCGACTGGCCGCCGCGAAAGTCCTGGGCCTCAAGCAGATCACCGCGCTCATCTCGCCGAACGAGACGCTGGCCTATCGCATCCTCGCCCTGAACACCGAGAAGGCGCACAACCTCAAGGACCGCAGCCTGGAAGTCATTCGCATGGCGCGCAGCCTCGCGAAGAAGCAGGGCACGACGCGCGAGGCGGATTTCAGCGCGGAATTCGAAGCGCCCGAGTTGATCACGCTCGGCGCGGTGTACGAACAGGCGCCACGCTTTGCGGGCGGCGCATACAGCTCGTTCCTCAAGAAGCTGGATCGGTTCAGCGAGCGCACGCTCGCGGTGAGCCTGCGGGAGCGCGAGGGGTTCGCGTCACGCTTGCTCGAGATCGACGCGCTGGTGAAGAAGCTCATTGCCGACCTGACGGCACGCGGGTTCAAGTCGCCGTATCTGCGCAACTACGTGGTCGCGCGCATCAATCCCGTTCGCTTCCACAAGGCAAAGAAGGGCGACACGAAGCCGCCGATGCCGATGGCACAGGCGTTGACGCGCATGGCCGCCGCGGCGAAGAAGTTCGATGCGAAGAGCGTGTCGAATGCGGAGATTGCGTGGGTGGCGGTAGGAGCGGGGTCCAGCGAGTGATTTCGCTCGAAGCACCTCCTAGTGTGGTGTCCCGCAAATAGGCAGCACAACGTATCGTGGCCTATGGGGCGACGTCTCGCGCCTCTAGCTCTGCCCCAACGTCACGGCAACCGATCAGCGAAGTCGAGCCGGGAGGCAGGCAGGACGCTCACCCGGCGTGCGCTTCTCGAGCGCCCGCGTTCGTCGGATCAGGGCCATGCGAGTGGTGCTTCAAACTCTTGCGATGGAAGAAGATCGCCATGGCCCCCGGCGATCGCGGGGAACGCCGAAGAAATCCCGCCGCGGGATTTCTTCGATGCGCGCTCGAGCAGCGCACGCCGGGTGAGCGTCCAACCTGCCTCCCGGCTCGACTTCGCCCCGATAACGCTCGCTTCGATTAACCCAGTGCCATGGGTCTTACTGCCGCCAAGCAGCCGATCAAGAGCCCTCAATCGCCGGGCGACTAAGAGCGGCTAAGAAAGCTTATACGCTTAGAGGCCTAGAGACCTAGAGGCCTGGAACTACGAAGCAGGCGCCCGCCCCGCCGACTCGCGACACACCAGTTGGTAAGGCAACCTCACCGGCCCCGGCGCCTTCCGCGTCTTCAGCATCTGTAGCAACAACCCCGTCGCCTGATACGCGAGGTCATAACTCGGCTGATGAACCGTCGTCAGCCGCGGCCAGATCGTCCGCGCGATATACGTGTCATCGAACCCAGCCACCGACAGCTGCGACGGCACGCCAATCCCCATCTCATGCGCGGCCATCAGCACGCCGGCCGCCATATCGTCGTTGCTCGCAAAAATTGCGGTCGGGCGCTTCGGCATCATCAGCAGCTGCCGGCCACTTTCCATGCCCGAATCGAATACAAAATAGCCCTGCTTCACACACTCCGGGTCATACGCGAGTCGATGCGCGCGCAGCGCTGCCTTGTAACCCTGCAACCGCCGGCCGCTCGCGTAGTGTTCGGGATGGCCAATGATGAATCCGATGCGTCGGTGACCGAGCCCGATGAGGTACTCCGTCATTTCGCGCGCGGCGCCTTCGTCGTCCATATCTGCGTACGGCGAGGGATGGCGCACTTCGTTCGGCGCGATGCGCACGAACGGCACGTTGCGGCGATCGAGCGCGCGGATCAACTCCGCCGCCTCGCTCAGCGGGGGTGTGATCACGAGGCCATCGACATGCGTCTGGTCCACCAATCCCAGCACTTCGGCCGGTAATTCCTCGCCGCGGCTGACGCACTGATGCGTGAAGAGCTGGAAGCCCTTCTCCTTGCAACTCGCCATCGCGCCGTGCTGAACGTCGACGACGTAATTCGCACTGGGATTTCCGTACACGAGCCCGACGAGATACGAACGGCGTCCCGCGAGACTTCGCGCGGAAAGGCTGGGGTGATAGTTCAGGGCCTTCACGACCGCCTGCACCCGCGCGCGGGTTTCCTCCCTCACGTTGGGCTCGTCGTTGAGGACGCGGGAGACGGTCTTGATCGCTACGCCCGCGGCCTTCGCCACGTCGTCGATGGTCTTACGCGCCATGCGGGCGGGCGAGCGTGGGCATGTGCGACGGGACGTGATTCGGAAAACAACCTTTCATCAGCGTTTCGCTAACGGCCATGATCCTTCGACTTCAGCGGCTGTCCGACACGACGGGAGGGGCGCGGTGGCCGTCGGTTGCTTCAGCATCGAGCACCGAGCGACGCCAACGACAGTCGATTTTTCCGATCGGAGCCGAAGCATCGTGAAGCAATGACAACGAGGTTGTCTGATGGAAGTCCCCCGATTGCCTCTCTCACCCGCCGCCGCTTGCGCGGCGGCGGAGAGTGAAGCGACCCCGATTGCCGCAGCCCCGGTGCGATGTTCACACCGGTGAGCCCGCATTCCCCGTTTGGCGCACTCTTCTTCGACCCCCTGACTTTACCCCACGGCGCTGCATCGGAACAGAAGTTGCTTCGACAGCCAAACGCCCGGAGGCGACCAGAGCTTGACCATGCAGGACGATGTGACCCCATTGGATGAGCATTCGCTGGCGCATTTCGTCGAGCGCCTTCCCGTGATTGTGTTTCGCCTCGACCGGCAATTGCGCTTCCTTTACGTCAATCAGGCGGTCAGTCGCGTGCTCGGGCCCCGGCCCGAAGATCTCGTCGGTCGCACGGCGCTGGAAGTCGGCATCGATCCCGAACAATCGGGCGCGCTGGAAGCGGCCTGTCAGCGCGTCTACGTCAGCGGCGAGCAGCAGAACGCCGACCTGGTGGCACGCACATCGCAGGGACTGCGCCACTTCGAAGCCCACCTGTTCCCCGAGCCCACCGCGGATGGCGGCGTGCACTCGATCATTGGCATTGCTACAGATCGCACGGAGCGCAAGCGCGCCGAAGACGCGCTTCGCGATAGCGAAGAACGCTATCGCGCGTTGATCTCGAACGTGAAGAGCTACGCGGTGTTTGCGGTCGACCTGCAGGGTCTCGCGACCACCTGGAACGACGGCGTCGAAAACCTGCTCGGCTATTCGCGGGACGAGTTCGTAGGCCTGCCGACCGAAAAATTGTTCACTGCCGAAGACGTGGCGAAGGGTCTGCATCGGCACGAGCTGCAGACGGCCGCGGAGGAAGGCAATTCCGCCAACGATCTGTGGCTGCTGCAGAAAGACGGCACGCCGTTCTTCGCAAGCTTCGTGTTCAGCCGCGCGATGGATTCGGCCGGCCACGTGATCGGATTCAGCGTCGTGCTGCGCGATCGCACCGCCTGGAAACTCGCGCAGCAGGAACGCGATACGCTGCTCGAAAACGAACGCGCCGTACGCCAGGAAGCGGAACAGGCGAGTCGCCTGAAAGATGAATTCCTCGCGACGCTGTCCCACGAGCTGCGCTCGCCGCTGAACGCAATCGTTGGCTGGGTCCATATCGCGCGCCGTCATGCCGGCGACAACGGCGAGCTCATGCGCAGCCTCGACACGATCGAGCGCAACGTGCGCGCGCAGACGCAGATCGTCAGCGACCTGCTCGACATGAGCCGCATCATGACCGGCCAGGTTCGGCTCGATCTGCAGACGCTCGACCTGCGCGATGCGCTCAACAACGCCGTCGAATCCGTGCGCCCCGCGGCGGATGCGAAACGCGTGCGGCTCGAGAAATCGCTGGCCGCCAATATCGGCTGGACCAAAGTCGATCCCGCACGCCTTCAACAAGTGCTGTGGAACCTGCTCGCCAACGCCGTGAAATTCACGCCGCCCGGCGGCCGTGTGCGCGTCGCGCTCGAACGCACGAATGGCCATGCTGAAATCACGATTCAAGATTCGGGCGTCGGCATCGCGCCGGCATTCCTGCCTTTCGTATTCGAACGCTTTCGTCAGGAAGACTCGTCGACCACGCGCCGTCACGGCGGCCTCGGTCTGGGTCTTTCCATCGTGAAAAGCCTGACGGAGCTGCATGGCGGCTCCGTGCGCGCGGCGAGCCCCGGTGAAGGCCAGGGCTCCTCGTTCATCGTGAACATTCCGCTCGTGCCCGTGCAGGCGGACGAGGCCGTGCAGGAGTCGAGGATGCGCGCGGCACTCGATCTCAACGCGCTGCCGCGGCTCGACGAGATCTCCGTGCTCGTGGTCGACGACGAAGCAGACTCCTTGCTGTTTTTCGGTCGCCTGCTCGAAGAATGCGGCGCGCACGTGCTGCTCGCGGTGGATGCGGATCAGGCGATGGATCTGCTGCGGAACGAGCCGGTGGACATCCTCATCAGCGACATCGGCATGGCCGGCGCGGATGGTTATCAGCTCATCGGCCAGGTGCGTGCGCTCGAGGATGAAAAGATCGCGACGATCCCCGCTGTCGCGGTGACTGCGTATGCGCGAGCGGACGATCGGCGACGCCTGTTGCTGGCCGGCTTCCAGATGCATCTCGCGAAGCCCGTCGAGCCGCAGGAGCTCGTCGCGGGCATTTCCAGCCTGATCGGGCTCACCAGCCATAACGCTGCGCTCAGACGAGCGGCGAACTGAGACGATTTGCGACCGGGGTGCTCTAGAATCCGCGGGCCAAAGAGGCTTGGCGGGAGCACCATTGCATGTCATTGCGCTCGTTCGCGTCCGTTGCGACGTCCACTGTTCTGTTCAGCCTGATCGCGATGACCGGTCATGTCAGCGCCGCCAGCGCGCAATCGCTCGAAACGATCTCGGAACGTTCCGGCTTCCGGATCACCGGCCGGTATGACGAAGTCGAGCGGCTGTGCGCTGAATTCGCCAAGGCCTTTCCCGGCAACGTCCGTCGCTTCGAGTTTGGCCGGACGCCAGAAGGCCGGCCGATGCTGGCGCTCGCGATCTCGAAGAGCGGCGCGCTGACGCCGGAAGACGCGCGCGAACGCGGCATTCCGGTGATGCTCGCGCAAGGTGGCATCCACGCTGGCGAGATCGAAGGCAAGGACGCGGGCTTTCTCGCGATTCGCGAAATGCTGCAGGGCAAGCTCGCGAAGGGGGCGCTCGATTCATTCGTGTTCGTCTTCGTGCCGGTGTTCAACGTGGACGGTCACGAGCGCTTCAGCCGCTACAACCGCCCGAACCAGAATGGCCCGGAAGAGATGGGCTGGCGCGTCACCTCGCAGAACTACAACCTCAACCGCGACTACACCAAGGCGGATTCGCCGGAGATGCAGGCGATGCTGCGTCTTCTCGACGCGTGGGACCCTGTGCTCTACGTCGATCTGCATACGACCGACGGCGCGCAATTCGAAGTCGACATCTCGAACAACCTCGAGCCACGCATGACGGGCGATGAAGGCATGCAGCCCGGCGGACGCGCGCTCGTGAATGAGTTGAACGCCGCGCTCGCTGCGCAGGGCTCGCTGCCTATCGATTTCTACCCCTCGTTCCGCGATCCGGACGATCCGATGTCGGGCTTCGATGCGAGCCCGTATCCGCCGCGCTTCTCCACAGGTTACGGGTCGGTGCGCAATCGGTTTGCGATGCTCGTCGAAACACACTCGTGGAAGGACTACCCCACGCGCGTGCGTGTCACGCACAACGTCCTCATCAAGCTCGCCGAGATGACGGCGAAGCAGGGGCGCGACTGGCGCAAGCTCGCGCGCGAAGCAGACGCGCGTGCTGAAAAACTCGGCGGCCAGAACGTGGCGCTGGATTACGAAGCCGGTCCGCATGAGGTGATGATCGATTTTCGCGGCTACGCTTACTCGCGCGACCTGTCGCCGGTGTCGGGCGCGCTCGTCACCCATTACGATCCGACGAAGCCCCAGGTCTGGCACGTGCCATACCGCGACACGCTCGTTCCGAAGGTGACGGTGCGGGCGCCGCGGGGTGCATACGTTATTCCGGCCGCGCATGCGGCATGGCTCGGCGAGAAGCTCGCTGTGCACGGCATTCGCTTCGAGCGGCAGGAACGCGCGGTGAAGGCCGCCACCGTCGAGGCCTTTCGTGCCACCAAAGTGACGTTTGCCACCGCGCCCAATGAAAGCCACTTCACCGCGAAGCTTGAAGGTCTGTGGAAGGAAGAGCGGCAGGACATTCCCGCGGGCTCCCTGATCGTGCCCATCGCGCAGCCCAAGGCACGGCTGATCCTGACGTTGCTCGAGCCGCTCTGCGGTGACTCGTACGCGTCGTGGGGTTTCTTCAATGCTGCGTTCGAGCAGAAGGAATACATGGAGGCCTACGTCGCCGAACAGGTTGCGAAGGACATGCTCGCCAGCGATGCGAAGCTCGCGGACGAGTTCAAGAAACGCCTGGCCACAGACGCTGATTTCGCCCGCAATCCGCAGGCGCGCCTGGACTTTTTCTACCAGCGCCATTCCTCCTGGGACCAGCGCCTGAACCTCTATCCCGTGCTGCGAATCGCCGGCACGCGTCCCTGAAAAAAGTCACGCACCTTTATCGTGCGTGACGGATTTCACCGGTTCGCCGGTGGTGCAATGGCATGATGCGGATCTAGTCTCGAAGGCCTGTCGACGCCCCGAAACTGTCACGCAAGCCGCTGATCCTCGTTACGTTCAGTGCAGTCGTGCGATCAACGCACCTGCCACGCCGAGGCACGCATGGAACTTGCACCGTCTTTAACTGCGGCCGCTCCGGCCGAAAGGGGCCGGCCCGATATGAACGCACTGCTGGAAACCGAACGCGTCACTGACGACCGCGTCGCTCTCAACAAGGAAGCGTTCAAGCACGCGTTCCTGGACAACCTGTTCTACGTCCAGGGCAAAACTCCCGCGCTCGCGACCAAAACCGATTACTACATGGCGCTCGCGTACACGGTGCGCGACCGCATGCTTCACCGTTGGATCAGCACCGCCGCCGCCTACACGGAACATGGCTCGCGCACGGTGGCGTACCTGTCCGCGGAGTTCCTGATGGGCCCGCACCTCGGCAACAATCTCGTGAATCTCGGGATGTATGACGACGTGCGCGCGGCCGTCACCGAGATCGGTCTCGATTTCGAAGAGCTGCTCGGGCACGAAGCCGAGCCCGGGCTCGGCAACGGCGGCCTCGGCCGCCTCGCCGCCTGTTTCCTCGATTCGATGGCGACGCTCGAGATTCCGAGCATCGGCTACGGCATCCGCTACGAGTTCGGCATCTTCCAGCAGGAGATCATCGACGGCTGGCAGATGGAAAAGACCGACAAGTGGCTGCAGTTCGGCAATCCATGGGAAGTCGCGCGTCCGGAATGGTGCGTGGAAGTGAAGTTCGGTGGCCACACCGAACGCTTCCAGGACGAGCACGGTCGCACGCGTGTGCGCTGGGTGCCGTTGAAGACCGTCAACGGCGTGCCGTACGACACGCCGATCCTCGGCTATCGCGTGAACACCGCGAACTCGCTGCGCCTGTGGAAAGCCGAAGCGCCGGAATCGTTCGACTTCGCCGTGTTCAATCGCGGCGATTACTACGGCGCGGTGAACCAGAAAATCATTTCGGAAAACCTCAGCAAGGTGCTCTATCCGAATGACGAAGGCGCGGCCGGCAAGGAGCTGCGCCTGGAGCAGCAGTATTTCTTCGTGTGTGCGTCGCTGCAGGACATGCTCCGCATCATGCACATTCAGAAAATTCCGCTCGAACGCTTCCACGAAAAGTTTGCCGTTCAGATGAACGACACGCATCCCTCCATCGCAGTCGCCGAGCTCATGCGATTGCTCGTGGACGATCGTGCGATGGAATGGGAGAACGCGTGGTGGATCACCCATCACACGTTCGGCTACACGAACCACACGTTGCTGCCCGAGGCGCTGGAGCAGTGGCCGCTCGCCACGTTCGGCAAGGTGCTGCCGCGGCACCTCGAGATCGTGTTCGAGATCAACGCGCGCTTCCTCGACGAAGCGCGCCTGCGTTTCTTCGGCGATGAAGCGCGCATCGCGCGGCTCTCGCTCATCAATGAAAGCGGCGAGCGTTACGTGCGTATGGCGAACCTGGCGAGCGTGGGCAGCCACGCCATCAACGGCGTCGCCGCCCTGCATACGCAGCTGTTGAAGCAGGACGTGCTGCACGACTTCGCCGAGCTGTGGCCCGAGAAGCTCTCGAACAAGACGAACGGGGTGACGCCGCGGCGCTGGATGGCGCTCGCGAATCCTCGCCTCGCCTCGCTCATCACCGAGACGATCGGCGATGGCTGGCTCACGAATCTCGACCGGCTGAAGGAGCTGGAGCCTTACACCGAAGACTCGAACTTCCGCATGCGCTGGCGCGATATCAAGCGCTGTAACAAGCGCGACTTCGCGCAGTTCGCGCGCGAGCGCACCGGCATCCTGCTCGACCCGGACTCGATGTTCGACGTGCAGGTGAAACGCATCCACGAATACAAGCGTCAGCACCTCGCGATCATTCACGTGGCGTCGCTGTACCATCGGCTGAAGTCCGATCCGCACTTCGAGATGCAGCCGCGCACGTTTATTTTCGGCGGCAAGGCGGCGCCGGGCTATCACTACGCCAAGCTGATCATCAAGCTGATCAACTCCGTGGGCGAAGTGGTGAACCGCGATCCGCAGGTGCGCGATCGTCTCAAAGTGCTGTTCCTGCCGAACTTCAACGTGACGAACGGGCAGCGCCTCTATCCGGCGGCGGAGCTGTCCGAGCAGATTTCCACGGCGGGCAAGGAAGCATCCGGCACCGGTAACATGAAGTTCTGCATGAACGGCGCGTTGACCATCGGCACGATGGATGGCGCGAACATCGAGATCTCCGAAGAAGTCGGCGCCGAGAATTTCTTCATGTTCGGCCTGCTCGCGCCCGAGGTCTATGCGCTGAAGGCGCGCGGCTACCGGCCGGCGTTCTACTACGAGACCAACGAGAACCTGCGGGCCGCCATCGACCTGATCAGCGACGGCTTCTTCTCGCGCGGCGACGTGAAGCTGTTCAAGCCGATCGTCGACGGCCTGATGAACTGGGATCCGTACCTGCTGTTCGCGGACTTCCAGTCGTATTCGGATTGCCAGATGCAGGTCGACAAGGCTTATCAGGACGTGGAGCGCTGGACGCGCATGTCGATCCTGAACGTCGCGCGCTCCGGGAAATTCTCGTCGGATCGCACGATCCAGGAATACGTGAAAGAGATCTGGAAGGCGCCGGCCGTGCCGATTCGGCTGTTGTCGCAGAAGGATCTGGCGACTACGCCGTGAGCGTCGGGCGTCGGGCATCGAGTTTTGCCCGATGGGCCATGGGCCCGGCCCGCAGCCCGCAGCCCTCAGCCCTCAGCCCTCAGCCCTCAGGCTGATGATGTCAGCCCCCGCGCGCCGCTCCCGGTGAATAGCCGAGCGTTCGCTTGAACGCTCGGCCGAACGCCGCCTCCGACTCGTAGCCCAGCCGCACGGCAAGCTCGCTGATCGGCGTATGGCTTTCCTTCAGCCACATCAGCGCGGAGTGCATCTTCCACTGCGTGACGTATTGCATGGCCGGCTCGCCGACCAGCTCGGTGAAACGCGCGGCAAACGCCGAGCGTGACATGCCGACCTGGCTCGCAAGCGACGCAAGCGTCCATGCCTGCTGCGGATCGCGATGGATCAGCGCAATCGCGCGGCCGATCTGCTTGTCGCGAAGCGCCGCAAGCCACCCGGTCTGGGCGCCCGGTGCGCGCGCAATCCATGCACGAATCGCTTGAATCACGAGGATATCCGCGAGACGCGTGATCACGGTGTCACCGCCGGCGCGCACTTCGCGCGCTTCGGCTGCGATGAAGCGTAACGTAGTCTCGATCCATTCGCTCTCGGGCGCGTTCCAGCGATCCACGTTGATGAGCCGCGGCAACAGTCGCAACAATCTCTGCGCGGCGGGATGCTCGAAGCGCACGGCTGCGCAGATCATCGTCGTCACGGCGCCGCCACCACCGTGACGCAGAACTTCATATCGATCGCTCACGGCCTCGCGCGGCAGATCAAACAACTTTCCTGCCTTCGCTTTCGGCTCGCTGAGGAGGCGATGTCCGTCTCCATGCGGCACGAGCGCGAAATCGCCAACGCGCAGCCGCTGCGTCTCTGCGCCTTTCACTTCGAGCAGACACTCACCTGATGTCACGACGTGAAACATCAGCGTGTTCTCGAACGCCGGCAACTCGAGGCCCCACGGCGCGGTGAATTCCGAACGGCAATAGAACGTGCCGCTCAGTCGCAGGAAATGCAGCGCCTCGTCGAGCGGCTCGAGCGGTTGCTGCCACGGTGTCTTCACGAGCAAAGGTGTTTCCATGAGAAGGCGCGTCTCCATGGACTCAGTATTTACGCGGGAAACCAGGGCGTCCACCGCCCTGGACGAACGAGCATGAACTGAGGACGGGCGGTCATGGTGGGTCCTGCGGCTGGAACCGATAGTGGACCCACCTTACATAGGAGCACCGTCATGAATACACAGCCGATTCTGGTTCTGGGTGGCACGGGGAAAACGGGTCGTCGCATTGTCGAGAGACTTCAGGCGCGAGGCACGCCGGTTCGCGTGGGCTCGCGATCTGCCCAGCCTTCGTTCCAGTGGGAGGCGCCGGACAGCTGGACCGATGCCCTTCGTGATGTGAGCGCTGTGTATATCTCGTATTACCCAGACCTCGCCGCGCCGGGTGCGGCGGACACGATCGAGCGTTTTACGGATCTTGCGGTGAAGAGCGGCGTGAAGCGGCTCGTGCTGCTTTCAGGCCGCGGCGAACCAGAGGCACAACGCTGCGAGGATATCGTTCGCAAGTCCGGCGTGGAATTCACTCTGCTCCGCGCGAGTTGGTTCTCGCAGAATTTCAGCGAGAACTATTTGCTCGAGCCGCTGCTCGCCGGAGAAGTGGCGTTGCCGGCAGGCAATGTCGGTGAACCATTCGTCGATGCGGACGATATTGCAGATGTCGCTGTTGAGGCGCTCACGGACGCGCGACATGCGGGGCAGTTGTATGAACTGACGGGCCCGCGGTTGTGGACGTTTGCTGAGGCGATCGCCGAGATCGCACGGGCCACCGGTCGCGACATTCGATATGTGCAGATGCCGGTGCATGAGTACGAAGGTGCGTTGAAAGAAGCCGGACTGCCGGCGGAGTTGGTGAGCTTGATTGCGTATCTGTTCGGCGAAGTGCTGGATGGGCGTAACGCGTTTGTCGCTAACGGGGTAACGCGTGCGCTGGGCCGGCCGCCGCGGGATTTCGCGGACTACGTACGCTATACCTCGCGCACTGGCGTTTGGGGAAGTTGAGGGAGCCGGCGTCGGCGATCGCCGCGCGACAGGGAGCGTTCCGCTTTGAGCCGAGGCCGAGGCTTCGAACCGCGCTTCGGCTTCCCGCGTTTACCGCTAGCGGGTGCCGCAGCCGAACTCACAGCGTCAATTCACCGCAGAACTCGCCTGCGCACCGACCACGCCAACGACGCTGCGCGAGTGCTGTAAACACCGTACTTTTGTCAACACGAAGCACTGTACTTGAATCGAAAACCGGCCTAGGCTTCGCCAACATTTTGATGTTGCCGTGTTCGGTACATGAAAGCCTATGAGTGACTCTCGCGATAATTCGTTCATGCAAAACTACGCGGCGGGTGCCGCGAGCCTCTTCGATATCTTCGGTGTAAGCGCCGAACCCGTCGTGCTCGGCAGCTTCGAAGACGACCTCCTCGCACTCGAAGCGGACTTTCTGGCGATAGCAGCCGACTTCGCTGCTGTCGTCCCGACGCAGAAGCCGGTGGACTCCGACTCCTGATGTATGTCGCTCGACGACTACGATGCAGAACCTTCGGAGTCACCTGAAGACGGGGTGGCCTGTGCGGCAGAACCGCCGCACAGGCGTGAACACACGCAGGTCTCCCGATTCGCGCAGCAGATTCAGCGATTTCACATCGGTCCGCTACCGGATCCCGAGACGTTGCGGGCGTACGATGAAATCATTCCGAACGGCGCAGAGCGTCTTATGCAACTGGTCGAGAGGCAGTCCAATCATCGACAGGCATTGGAATCGGACCGTGTCGCCGGTGATCGCGCGCGAATCACCGCGGGCAGTGGATGGGTTGTGTACTCGTCGCGCTCCTTGCAGGTACAGGGCTGTACCTCGGCTTGAACGATCACGACTGGTTGGCCGCAGGCCTCTTCACCACGACGATTGGTGCGGTAGTGACCGTGTTCGTCCTGGGCACCAAATCAAAAGCGGCGTAGCCCACGTAGCGGGATGGCGCGCCGGGAAATCAATCCCCCGGCCACGCTCAAGACCCCTGCGGCGCCGGAATATTCACCTCGATCTTGACCCCATTCGGATCGAGCAGGAACACCTGCCGCAAGCCGTTCGGGTTGGTGATGTTGCGAAACGGCTCGAGGCCGTTCGCGTGCAGGCTCGCGAGCAGCTCGTCGTAATCCGTCGCGACGAACGCGATGTGATCGAAGGCGCCCGTGCCCTCCGCGGGCGTCGACACCGGAATGCCGCGTGAATTCGAGTGCTCGGTATACGTGTCCCACTCGGCGATGTGGATCACCGGCGTCGTACCGAGATACAGCCAGTGGCCCGGAAAGCCGAGCGGCGGACGAAAACCGTCCTTCATGCCGAGCACGCGGGTATAGAAATTACGCGTGGCCTCAAGGTCCCTGGTGAGGACGAGGTAGTGCTCCATCTTCGTCAGCGGCATGAACAGCCCTTCCCGGTGGCGATGCACAAGGTTACCCTCGCCCGTCGCGATTGCCAGCCCGCCGTGGGTCTGCCGCGTGTGTGGGGATCCCCTCGGCTTGAAAATCGAATCATTGGTGCTGCTGCTGGGATGTCTCGCGCTCGGCTGGCTGGTCGCGCGTTTCACCCGGCCACCGCCAGACCTGCCTGCGCGCCTCAACTGGTGGGTCATCAACATCGCGCTGCCGGCGCTGGTGCTGGACCTGATCCCCGCCGTGAAAATGGACCCGCATCTGTGGTTCATGCCCGTTGCCATGTACGTCGTGTTTCTGGGCGGATGGGGCTGGGTGGCGTTCCTGGGCGCGCGGCTCGGCTGGTCTCGCGCGCGAATCGGTGCAGCCGTGCTGTCCGCCGGGCTCGGTAACACGGCCCTGGTCGGATTTCCGCTCATCGAAATGCTGCGGCAGAAAGAAGGTCTGGCGCTTGCGGCATTCGCAGATCAGCTCGGCTGCTCGATTGCGCTCGCGGTCGGCGGAATCACCGTCGCTGCGATCTACGGCGGCAGCCGGCCGGAGCCCAAAGTCATCATCAAGCGCGTGCTGCTGTTTCCGCCATTCCTGGCGCTCGTCATCGGTGTGATCGTCGGGCTGTTGGGCGGCTGGCCGCCGCTTGCCCAGAATTTCGTCTCGCGCATTGGCGCCACGCTGACGCCCGTCGCGCTGTTCTCGATCGGCCTGATGTTCAAGGTGCGCATGGGACGCGAGCGGCTCGGCGTCGCGAGCGTCGCGCTCGGCTGGAAGCTCGCGATCGCGCCGGCGCTGGTGTTCGGCCTTGCGATGCTGGTGGGCGTGAAAGGGCTGGTGCTTGCGGTGGCCGTGCTCGAAGCGGGCATGGCGCCGATGGCGTCAGTGGCGATTCTTTGTCAGCAGTATGGGCTGGAAACAGAAGTGGCCAACGCCGCGCTGGGCATTGGCCTCGCGATTTCGCTGATCAGCGTGCCGCTGATCAACCTGCTGTTGCCGATGTAGAGCTTGTTCCGGGGAGGGTACACACTCCCCGGTTCATAGCTTGCTATCAATTCCAGCCCTGCGTCGCAGACTCGCGAGTGAGCGATGCTGTCTGCGAGGCAATCTTCGCGCGCTCCTGCACGAACTCGGTGAGATCGGCGACGTCGTCCTTCTTCTTGCCGGGTGACGCGATCCACGCCTTCATGGAGTCGAGCAACTTGCCGGCCAGCTCGCGATTCTCCGCGAACAGATCGAGGTAGGCCTGCTTGGCCTCCTCGAGGCGATTCAGGCTGAGGTACGCCTCGCCCCGGTATTCCGTCGCCTCGGGATAACCGGCGCGCAGCTCGATGGCCTTGTCATAGGCCGTCAGCGCGGTCTTGTAGTCGCCGAGCTTGCGATTCGTGTAGCCCAACCCATTCCACGCCTGCGCCAGGTTCGGGTCGGCCTTCGTGGCGGCTTCGAAACTGCTGCGCGCCTTCGTGTAGGCCGCTTTCGCGGCGGGCGCCAGTTTCTTGGCAGGGACGCCATTGTTGTTGGCTGAGTCAACGACTTCCGCCTCCTTGACCGCCGCGAGGCCTGCATCGAGCGCGGCCTGCGCCTCGGGAGTCGCGGCGGCCGCAGCCTCTTGTTTTTCGGCCTTCTTGGGGTCATCGAAGACCGCCCAGGCATTGTTCGCGGCCAGACCCAGCGACAGCAGCTGCCCCAGTGCCAGGGCTGCAGCGAGCTTCGTTTTCGTACCACGCATCCGTATAACCTCCGTCCGGCCAGAACTCGATTTTACTGTGCCCGGCCCGTCGGCCATCTGCTAGTGTCGCTCGCGCTTTCGCGGCCGCACGACCACTGCCTGGCCGTGCGATTTTCCGAGGGGTACCGATATGAGCAGCAGCAAAGATGACTCAGCCGACGCTGGCCGTCGCAACTTCATGGGTGCCGCGCTCGGCGCCGCCGGAGCGAGCGCCGTTGCAGCGACCATGGCCATGATGCCCGCCAACGCGCAGACGCCGCCGCCCACCGGCGCGCCCAGCTCACAGCGGCCCACGCCGTCGCCGCCGATGGCCGCGCCCCCCGCAGGCGCGGGTCTCGACCGGGGCGTCAAACCCGGCGGTCCGCAGCTCTTCCGCGTGGAAGCCGACATCCAGGACGTGGAGATCGAAGGCAAGATTCCCGAAGGCCTGGAAGGCGCCTTCTACCGCACCGGTCCCGATCCGCAATACGCGCTCGCGCCGGGCAACATCCCGTTCGATGGCGAAGGCCACGTGAGCATGTTCCGCATCAAGGACGGCCGCGTTCACTACCGCAGCCGTTTTGCGCGTAACGAGCGCTACCTTGCGCAGGAAAAAGCGCATCGCCTGCTGTTCCCGATGTACCGGAACATCTACAAGGATGATCCGAGCGTGAAAGGCCTGTCTCGCAGCACAGCCAACACGCACATCATGAACTTCAAGAACATGCTGCTCGCGTTCAAGGAAGACAGCCCGCCGGTGGCAATGGACCTGAACACGCTCGAGACGATCGATCCGGTCTACACGTTCGACGGCCAGCTGCAGAGCAAGACCTTCACCGCGCATCCTAAGATCGATTCGGAGACGGGCGACATCGTGGCGTTCGGCTACGAGGCGAAAGGTTTCGGTACGGACGATGTGAACGTCTTCCAGATCACGCCGCAGGGAAAGATGGTGTGGCAGGCGTGGGTGAAGGTGCCGTACGTCGGCATGATCCACGACTTCGCGGTCACGCAGAAACACATCGTGTTCTACATCGCGCCGCTCGCGTTCGATGAAAAGCAGCTCGCCGCCGGTGGCATCCACTGGTCATGGGATTCGAGCAAGCCCACGTACTTCGGCGTGATGCGTCGGGGTGGCGACGGCAAGGACATCCGCTGGTTCCAGGGTCCGGAGCGTTGCTCCACGCACGTGATGGGCGCCTGGAGCGATGGCGACAAGGTGTACTACGACTGCGAAATGTCCGCGTACAACCCGTTCCCCTTCATGCCGATGCGCGATGGGCAGAAGTGGGATCCGGTGAAAGGCTCGAGCCGCATCACGCGCGTGTCCGCCGACCTCTCGAAGAAGAGCGTGAAGGACTACAAGATGGAGGTGCTGTATCCGAATCATCTGGGCGCGCTGCCGCGTCAGGACGATCGCTACAACACCGTGCCCTATCGCTACGGCTTCCTGCCGTGCCCCGATCCGAATCCGTCGGATCCGTCGAAGCGACCTTCAGCCTGCTGGGCGCGCTTCGATCAGCAGACCCGCAAGGCGACCGTGTTCAACGCCGGCCCCGGCACCACGCTCGCGGAAGTGGTCTTCGCGCCGAAATCGAAGACCTCGCCGGAAGGCGTCGGCTACCTCATCGGCGTCGCCACGCGAAACGCAGAAGCCGGCCGTGCAGACCTGCTGATCCTCGACGCCGAAAAGCCTGAGGACGGCCCGATCGCCACGGTGAAACTCCCCATCCGCGCAGCCCCGCAGATTCACGGCTGGTGGGTGCCGGAGTGGCAGATGCCGGCGCCGAAGACGGCGTAATCGTCACGGCCTCGAGGCGGCGACATCAATCGCAGCCTCGAGGCACGGATCGCCGCAGGCGCAAGAGCGACGGGTCTTCGCAAACCTCAACGTGACGGATCTTGAAAGCCCCAAAGCAGCGGATCCTTGAAAGCCCAAAGGCGATGGCTCGTTTGCAGGTCCCCTTGGTGGGGGCATCAAATGTAGGGAACATTTGCTGAGCGGCCATGGACGGCTCGAGCGTCCCCCGCCAAGGGGACCTGCAAACGAGCCGTCGCATCCGCAAGCCCGCAAGCAACCATCGCATCGCCCCCCAATCTGCCACCACCATCCCCACCATTTCAGCCCCCTTCCCGCAACGCGTGATTCTCCCCACAGCCCTCGCAGCTGACATATAGTCGCCCGGTCACTGCTTCAGGAGGTCGATATGCCAAACGGAAACACATTGGGTGGCACCGGCGGCGCCTCCAAACACTCATCCGTCACCAAGCCGCCGCTCGTCACAGCCCGGGTCAGGTAAGTCTCATGGCCAAGCTCGACGAGGCGGAAATCGCCCGCATCGTCGCGCGCGCCGGCGACCTGGGTCCTCGCGAGCGCTTCGCTTATATCCGGTCTGCCTGCGCCAACGACGCGGACGCGTTCGATCGCGTCCTGCTCGCGCACAACATCACGCGCACAGGCGATACGCAGGGAGAGCGCGAGAGCGACGAGCTCTTTTGGGAAGTCGACCGCTCCGGCGAAATCCTCGGCCACTGGCAGCTGCGTCGCAGGCTCGGTGGCGGTGGCATGAGCGATGTCTACCTTGCCGAGCGCGTTGGCGAATATACCCATCAGGTCGCCGTGAAGCTCGTGCGGCCCGGTCTCGTCAGCCGCGCGGACCACAACCGCCTGCGCGCCGAGCGCCAGATTCTCGCGCGGCTCAATCATCGCAACATCGCACGCCTGCTCGACGGCGGCACGACGAGCGATGGCATTCCGTATCTCGTCATGGAATACGTGGATGGTGAGCGCATCGATCTTTACTGCGATCGGCATCGCCTGTCGCTGAAAGATCGGCTCGCCTTGTTCCGCGGTGTCTGCGCGGCCGTGCACGCGGCTCATCAAAGCCTCATCGTCCATCGCGACCTGAAACCCTCGAACATCCTGGTCACGCGGGATCGCACGCTGAAGCTGCTCGACTTCGGCATCGCGAAGCTCATCGAAGTGCGCGAGACGGCGCACACCGTCGCGCTGACACAAGCCGACGTCCGCCTGTTCACGCCCGGAAACGCGAGCCCCGAACAGGTGCGCGGCGATCTCATCACCACCGCGACAGACGTGTATCTGCTTGGCGTGCTGCTCTATGAGTTGCTGACCGGCCGCAAACCCTTCGAGATGCGCGACACCCGGCTGGCAGAGATGGAACGCATCATCTGCAATCATTCGCCGCCATTGCCGAGCTCCGTGCTGAATCTTCGCGGCCAGCCGCCGATCGAAGGGCCGCGCATCGAGAGCGCGGCGGACGCTCGCAACACCACGGCCCTGAAACTGCGACGCGAGCTCGCCGGCGATCTCGACAACATCGTCATGAAGACGCTGCGCAAAGAGCCGGAGCGTCGTTACACCTCGGCCGATGAGCTGGCTGCAGACCTGCGTCGCTTTGAAATGGGCCATCCTGTCATCGCACGGCGCGATACGTGGCGTTATCGATCCAGCAAGTTCGTGCAGCGACACTCGGTTGCCGTGGCGGCGGCGATCAGCGCCGTGATCGTGCTCGCGGCGGTGGCCACGATGATGACTCTGCAGGCGCATCGCGTTTCCCAGCAACGCGCGATCGCCGAACGCGAACGCGGCCGCTCGGACGAGACTGCGAAGTTTCTCGCCGGCCTGTTCGAAGTGGCAGATCCGAACGAAGCGCAGGGCCGGCAGATCACCGCGCGCGAAATTCTCGAGCGGGGTGCCAGGCGCATCCAGCAGGAATTGAAGGACGATCCCGAAACCCAGGCCAATCTCATGGAAACCATCGGGCGTGTGTATCTCAGCCTCGGGCTGACGACCGAAGCGCGCCCGCAACTGGAGAGGTCACTCGCCATGCGTGAAGAACAATATTCCGACGACCACGCCAACAAGGCATCGAGCCTGAGCTCACTCGGCAAGCTCGAGCTCGCCGCCGGCCGCCTCGACAAGTCGGCCGAGTACTATCGCGAAGCGCTCGCGATGAACGAACGGCTGCACGGTAGGCACAGCTTTGCGGTCGCGGCCGCGCTCGAAGACCTGGGACAGCTGCTCAAGGTGCAAGGCGATTACAAGGGCGCCGAACGCGAGCTGCAGGAGAGCCTCGCGCTCTACACCGACATCGAGGGGCCACAGTCCACGCACGTTTCATCGGTGATGAACGAGCTCGCGCAGCTGATGGAACGGCGCGGCGACATGGCCAGCGCGGAAGACTATTACCGGCGTGCGCTCGAGATCGCGCGCGCGGCGTTCGGCACGGATCATCCGCAGGTCGCGCACAGCTTGCACAACCTCGCAGTGGTGCTGCAGACCCAGGGCAAGCTGGATGAAGCGCGACCGCTCTTCGAAGAATCGATCGTCATGTTCCGCAAAGTCATGGGCGAGAAACACCCGGACACGCTCGACGCGATGGGCAACTACGGCCGCTACCTGCTCGCGCTCGGCGACCTGCCGGCGGCCGAGCAGCTGTTCCGTAGCGCCTTGCAGCTCAGCGTGGAAGTGCGCGGGGCCGCTCATCCCTACGTCGGGTACGACCACGCCAATCTCGGCAACCTGCTGGTCCAAAAAGGTGACTACGCCGCCGCTGAAAAGGAATTCAGGGACGCACTGAAAATTTATGCAGGATCGTTGCCGCCGGACCACCAGTATGTGGCCTCCGCGCAAACGGGCCTCGCGCGCGCGATGATGGAGCTCGGCAAGCTCGATGACGCGTCCACCGCCGCCACCCGCGCGCTCACGATCTGGCGTGCGTCGCTGCCGCTGGGACATCCGCAAATAGCGAATGCACAAGCCATTTCCGCGCAGATCCTCGCGCTGCGGGGGCAGGACGCCGAAGCCGAACGCCTGCTCACCAGCAGCTACGAAACACTCAGCGCCGTGTATGGGCTTTCCGATTCGCGCACGCGCGCCGCGTCGGAGTGGCTCGCAGCACTCTATCGGCGCACCCATCGGCAGGAGCTGGGAGATAAGATCGCGGCGCCGATGACCACTGCATCCGGTGGTGGACCGATCACCCCGCTCACCAGCACGGCATCGCACGAGTGAGCGATCGCGGGAAACTATCGGAGTGTCGATTCGTTGCAACGCGCATTGGAAACTTTCGTCCTTGAACATTTTTCATCGAATGACCCTAGCGGGAGCTGGACTTGAGCGGCACCGCACGCGCATATTCGAATCGTCGCCTTCCAGAACGGGATTCATATGGGCGACCCAACAGAACGGGGTCGAGAAGCGCTACGGGATGCCGCCCGTGAGCGTATTGAACAAGCGCGCCTGCCAGGCACCAAGCCCACACGCATGTGGGGCGGTCGTGGCACCGGTGCTCGGTGCAGCCTGTGCGACCAGCCCATCCTCGAGACGGAACCGGAGATGGAGCTCGAATACGAAGGTCAGCATCCCGTCGTACGTTTTCATCTCCAGTGTCAGTCCGTGTGGGACGAAGCACGCCTGATGCGCACGTCGCCCTGGACCTTGGTCTCGAACGAATTGCCCCCGTTGTTGCAACGGGTGGAAGCGCGCCTCGCGCTGAATGAATCGCGCACGATCATTCTCAACATCATGCGTATCAATCACGGCGACACGGGACCGATCGTGTGGCTGAACTCGACCACCAACAGCCCGTTGCCGGATGGCTGGCGGCCGATCGAGTGGCGTGCATTGGCGGGTGAAACGCTCGCTGCGCCCGCGGACCTCGCGGCGGTGGATCGCACGTCTCGACGAGCTTGATCAGCACGGCTCGCGGAGGGCGCCCTCATTCGCTCGGGGGGCGCGCTGTCAGACCCGTCCTACGCGCACTGCAGCGACCCGCCTAACCCCAGTCCAAGCTCCGTCAGCGATCATGCCGCCACGCTCTGGAGGGCTACACATGATCTACAAGACGACCGTCGCAGCTTTGATCGCCACTCTCACGCTGGGCCTCGCGGCCTGCCACGAGAAGGGTCCTGGCGAAAAAGTCGGTGAGCAGGTGGACGAGACGGTCCGCACCATCAAGAACGGCGGCGAGAAGACGACTGGCGACAAGGTCAGCGATGCGGTCGACGATGCGAAAGAAGGCGCGAAAGACGCGGCGGATGATTTGAAGAAGGATTGACGCGACGAACGGGATGGCGGGGTTGGGCTGGGAGTTGGGGCTTCTGGATTGAGGAAGCCCTCAATCGCCGGGCGGCTAAGAACTGTCAGCCGCCCGGCGATTGAGGGCCTCCGGAAGAGGCCGCCCAGCCCGACCCCGCCCGAATTCAGTCGCACGTTAAGCACTAGTTACGCCCGCTAGATATTCCGCGCGCTCATTTCCCGCTGAATAAACTCCGCCTGCCTCAAAGCGAGCGACACGATCGTCAACGTGGGATTCGCCGACGTCGACGTGCTCATCGCGCTCCCGTCCGAAATAAACAGGTTCTTGATGTCGTGGGTTTGCCCATGCGCATCGCAAACCCCATCGCGCGGGTCTTTGCTCATGCGAGCTGTGCACATGTTGTGCGTGCCCGGTGTCTGGCGCGTGAACACCACCCGCCGTGCGCCCAGTGAGTCGTAGAGCTTCTTCGCCTGGCCCTGCGCATGCTTGCGCATCGCCGTGTCGTTCTCGTGCTCATCCACGTGCACGTTCGCTACGGGAATCCCCATCGCATCCTTCACTTCGCGATTCAGCGTGATGCGATTGGTCGACCGAGGCATGTCTTCGCCGTTGATGAACATCCCCGCAATATTTCGATAGCTTTCCATGATGTCCGCGAAATCGCGGCCCCACATGTATGGCAGCCCCACGAGCGGATACGTCGGCAACTCCATCGCGACCATCTCGAGGTGATAGCCGCCGACGAATCCTCGCTTGGGATTGTTGATGTTCTCGTCCTCGATGATCCCCGCGAGCGTCGCGCCGCGCCACATGTAGATGGGCTTGTCGAAGATGCCCCAGGCGAATCCGCCGGTGTGGCGGCTGTAGTTGCGCCCCACCTGATCGTGAGAATTGGCCAGGCCCTGCGGAAACTTCGAGCTTTCGGAAAGCAGCAGCAACCGCGCGGTTTCGATCGAATTGCACGCCACGCAAACGATGCGCGCTTTCTGGCGATGCTCCGTACCCTTCGCGTCACGATAAACGACGCCGGTGACGCGCCCGTCGTCGCCGTGCTCGATGCGCGTCACGAAAGTTTCGATGCGCAGATCGAGATTGCCCGTCGCCTCCGCGCGCGGAATTTCGGTATACAGCGTGCTCCACTTCGCGCCCGTCTTGCAGCCCTGTGCGCAAAAACCCTGCTCGATGCAGAGACCGCGCTCGTCCGCCGGGCGCGTGTTGATTGCCATGTAGTTCGTGTGCACGCGCTTGTAACCGATCTTGCGCGCGCCGTTGTACATCACCTTGAAGTGATTTGACGCGGGCATTCCCGGCACGCCGTGTCGGCGCGTGACCACCATACGTCGCTCGGCCACTTCGTAGTAGCGCTTCAGTTCCGCATGCTCGATAGGCCAGTCGATGTGCGAAGTGCCCTTCACATCGCCATAGATCGTTCGCGATCGCATTTCATAGGACTGGATGCGCGGACACGCGCCCGTCCAATGCACTGTCGTGCCGCCGACTGTCTTGCAGGTCCACGCGGGCAACGTTGGGTAATCGTCTTTCACAGACGACGTGCCGGACTGAGTGCGCGGATCGAGCCACGTGAACTGCACGAACGCGTCGCCCGGCACTTGCGTGAATGTCGCCAGCGATTGCCGCGCGCCTGCTTCGAACAGCACCACTTTGATTCCGCGACGGGTGAGCTCGTGCGCCAACGTGCCGCCGCCCGCACCGGATCCGATGATGACCACCACTCCATCATCGTTCAGCTCGAATTTCGCCATACGCTTACCCCCCGCCTCGACCGTGGTCAGCTCAACTGTGGCTCGCTCAACCTTGCCGGATCACCGGACCGCTATCGGCCAGCGGCACCTCGGGCAACCAGCGCAGATCGTTGAAGCCGCGGAACAGATAGCCGCCCTTCGAAAACGCCTCGCCTTCGTAGCCGAAGTGGCGATACGCCATCTCTGTCGCGTAGAGCAGGCCGAACACCTTCACGCGCATCGTCTGGAAAAACGGCGTCTGCTCGATCTTCTTCAGCGCGTCGACACGCACGTTCTCCGTCGCGGTGACGAAGCCCGCGCCGAGCGTCGCGATGCCGCTCTTCATGAGCTCGAGGGTGACGCCATCTTTGACGGCATCGGAGTCGATGTTCTGGATGACGATGGCGTACGCAGCGTCTTCCAGCTTGTCGTGCGGAGCGATGGTGCGCGCCACGGACATGAGCGTGGCGCCTTCAGCAGTATTGAATGCTTTGAGGTCTGCGGCCCAGGCGCGCGACGGCGCGATGAGAGCCAGCGGACTTCCAGCAGCCAGGATGCCGGTGATCACACCGGTGGTGGCCTTCAGGAAATCACGACGATCGACAGGAATGCGATGTTCCACGTCTACCCCCCCTCGACAGCTCGCAGCTTTTTGTGGAGCGGGCGAGCGCCCTCTCGTGCCTCCGCTCAAAGCGTCTCGAGAGCGCGCGGCGCTCTCGTCTTGCCCTTTGAATAACACGATTCACGCGAGCCAGCCAACGCGAAGCGCGGACTGCCCGCACTTCAGGCGGGCGTGCTCGTCGTCTCCATCGAGGACTCGAAGTACGAGAAGCGGTGCTTGCCGCCCGACTTGGCGTGATAGAGCGCTGCATCCGCCTCGCGATACATTCGATCGAAGCCGGCGGCGGAATGCCCTTGAACGGCAATGCCGATCGACACGCTGAAGCTCGTCCCAGACAACTCCGGACGCGGCGTGCCGGCAGCCGTCAGGATGCGGCGGGCGATCTCCGCTGCGCCGTCCGCATCGCAATCTGGCGCAAAGATCATGAATTCGTCGCCACCCAGGCGCGCGCAGTCATCACCTTCGCGAATGCTTTCCCGGATCACCGAGGCAAGCGTGCTGATCGCGGCGTCACCGTGCGCGTGACCATAGGTATCGTTCAGCGACTTCAGGTTGTCGATATCGACGAGCAACGTGGCGTAGCTGGCCGTGCGGCGCTCGAGCGAGCGACGAATGGCATCCAGCGCGCCACGACGATTGAGCAGCCCGGTGAGGCCATCGCGGATCGACGTGTGATAGTGCTCTTCGATGCGATGGTTCAGGTCGAAGTGATAGAGCGCGACGATGTAGCCGATGACCAACGCCGCGACGAGCGCGGCAATCAGGCTCCACGTGCCGATGGCGCGAAAGCGCGCCTCCTGCATGAGGTAATACTGCAGGTCGAAGTCCACGCCGACGAAGCCGACGTAGCGATGCTGGGCGTCGTAGATCGCCTTGTGCGCAGTGAGAAAGTCGCCGTAGTCATCCTGCTGGAACGTCGGCGTCACCCACGTGTTTCCCGCTGCGATCTGCTGCAACCAGTCGCTTTCGTATTCCTTGCGCAGCTCGAAGCGCTCCATGTACGCCGATGCGCGCAACTTGCGGCCCGTGTGCAGGTCTGGCGAAGCCGCGGTGTCGAGCACGAAGAAGGTGCCGCCGTCGCGCTCCACCATCGTATAGACGTAGAACATCTCCGGATTCGCGGAGTGAAAACGCACCAGCGGCTTCAGCGCCTGGTTGTAGAGCTCGGGGCTGAAGTTCGCGGGGTCGAGGAGCTGAGCGTGCAGATCCCCGTCCACCACGCTCGCGGCGAGGTCCGCGATGCTGCCCACATGATCCCGCAGCACATCCAGCCGCGCGTGTTTCGACAACCACTGCGGCACGACCACGATCGTGACGAGCAGGGCCGCAGCGACCAGGGTCGCTGCAACGAGCACGCGCGGATGAAATCGTCGACCGGGAAACGTCATGGCTCAGCGCTTCGTGCCGCTCACGATCGAGTAATAGCTGTAGGTCGGCACCACGTCGATGTCGACGAAGCCCACTCCTTCGAGCAACGTCTTCAACTGCTGGAACGTGAACTGTCGCCCGCGAGTGTTCGCCAGCATCAGCACCGAGAACGCAGCCGTGGTCCGCGGACCATCGCCCGTGTCATCGAGGAGCATCTCGTGCAGGTAGATGCGGCCGCCCGCGGGCAGAGCCTGGAAAGCGGTCTCGGCGAGCTTCTGGTTCGTCTCCGGACCCCAGTCGTGAAAAATATTCGAGAACAGCATCGCGTCGTAGCCGGCCGGCCACGCGTCGCGAAACATGTTGGCCGGCAGCATGCCGACGCGACCTGTGAGGCCGGACGCGGCAACGTATCCGCCCGCCACTTCGCACATCGCCGGCAGATCCATCACCGTGCACTGAAGCTGCGCATTTCGCTTCGCGAGCTCGATTGCGAAACAGCCGGAGCCGCCGCCGACATCGAGCAGTTTCTTCACGCCTGACAGGTCCAGCCGGTTTGCCACTCCCGTGGCCGCGCCGAGCGAGTGGCTGTGCATGAACGCCGCAATTCCGCGGGCCGTCTCGACGTCCATCTCGCCGCTTTCCCACATTTCGACCGGCGGGGACTCGGCGGACTGGCCCACGATCGCGTCCGTGACCCGACCGGGCTTGCGAACCACCGCGCCGCGAATGGCCGCGTGAATCGGATTGATGTGCCGCTGGCGCGCGAACACGCCACCCCAATAAAACGAGCTCGAATGCAGCAGAAAATTGCGAGTCGGCTCCGTCACCTGGTAACGGCCGAGATGCGCCACGAGGAAGCCCAGCGACGTGAGCAGCGAAAGCAGGATCTCCGCGCCGCGCAGCTCGAAGCCATGGCGCGCCGCAAGCTCAGCCGGCGTCGCGCTCTCGCGCGCCAGCGAGTCGAAGATTTCGAGCTCATCGGCCACCGTGACGGCCGGCAGCCACAGGAGCGACAGCCACACATCCCAGATGGGGCGGTCGTCACAGGTGGGTGCGTCGAAAGACATCTGTCAGCCTCCGGCCGGAACATGAAACAGATTCAGCACGATCGAGGTCCGCAGCGGCAGACTCGTTCCACGGCACCGCGGACGACCAGGCCGAGCTTCGCGCGGGGGCGGCAGCATACTACGGCGGCGCGCCAGGTGGCCGACCCAGAATCCAGACCGGGGGCATGAGCGATTTTTGCGCAATCGGCGCAGCCCGGGCCGATGACGCGCTCGAAGTCGGGAGCTGCCTTCGCTGCTTTGCTGGCTGGCCTTCGCTGCTTTGCTGGCTGGCCTTCGCTGCTTTACTGGCTGGTATTCGCTGCTTTACTGGCTGGTATTCGCTGCTTTGCTGGCTGGCCGTCGCTGGTTGGCCTTGGCTGATTCGCCTTGGCTGATTCGCCTGGGCTGATTGGCTGGGCTGATTGGCCTGGGCTGGCTGACATCGCTGCCTCCGTCGGCAGCCCTTCGCTAGCGGCTCTCGCCTTCTCTCGCCCTCATGGACGCTCCCCGGGCCCGGGGGGGGCCGCGCGCTCCTGTCTCGAATCCGGTCCGCCCACCGTGCACCCAATGCCTGCAGATCCGGTAACGGCCGCACGAATACCGAAATGCATTTGCGGCAAGCCGCACGTTTGGCGATACACCGTTCCCCCTATGATGGCCGTACCCGAACGGAGATCGTATGGCCACGGTGCTGATAGCGGACGACGATGCCGCCGTACGCCGGCTGCTCGCAGCCGTATTGCGGCCTCGTGGCCATACCATCATCGAAGCCGTCGATGGCGAACAGGCCCTGCAGCTCGCCGAATCGAAGCATCCCGAGCTGATCCTGTCCGACCTGCTGATGCCCGCGATGGACGGCTATGAGCTCGTCCGCCGCCTGCGCACCGGGCCGGCCACGGCCCAAACGCCGGTCATCTTTCTCACCGCCGAATACGACGACAGCATCGCCGCCGATTTGGCTCGCGCCGCTGGCGTGATGCGCGTGCTGCGCAAACCCTGCAAGCCGGCGGATGTGCTCGCGGCCGTCGATCTGGCACTGGGCGCAGTGCCCGCCATCGACGCCAACGGAATCACCGGCAGCTATGGCGTGCGCCACCTGCGCCTGATGACCGACAAGCTCACCCAACAGGCCGAAGAGCTGCGCGCCGCGAACGCGCGCCTCGAAATCCACGCGCAGCAGCTCGAAGCGCAGATCACGGAGCGCAAGCGCGCCGCCGAACAGCTGTCCCATCTCAATCGCGTGCACGCGATGTTGAGCAGCATCAACGGGCTCATCGTGCACGTTCATGAACGCGACCGGCTTCTCGAAGAGGCCTGCGCTCGCGCGGTCGAGCACGGCAAATTCCGCTACGCGTGGATCGGGCTCACGGATGCGGAGTCGAAATCCATCACGGTGGTCGCGCAAGCCGGCACCGATGCCTTTCTCGCGGAGCGCGCCCGCAAGTCGTTTCCCATCGATCCCGTCGAAGGACGCAGCCTCGCGCACGAAGCCCTGACGCTCCGGCGCGCTGCAGTCTGCAACGACTTGGTCTCTGCGCAAGACAGCTTGCGTCACGGTGCGTTTCTGGTGAAGGGCGGGCACCGCTCTGCCGTGGTGCTGCCGCTCATCGTGGACGGGAAGGCCGCCGGCGTGTTCGGCCTCTACGCAGGCGAAGCCGGATTCTTCAACGACGGCGAGCAGAAGCTGCTGCGCGAGCTGGCCGAACAGATTTCCTTCGCGCTCGATCACATCGTGAAAACCGAGCGCCTCGACTATCTCGCGTATTACGACGCGCTCACCGGGCTCGCGAACCGCACGCTGTTGCTGCAACGGGTCGCGCGCGATCTCGAAGCCGCCGCCGCGCGGCAGACGGCTGTCGCGCTCGTGATATTCGATATCGACCGCTTCGAGAACATCAACGATTCCTTCGGCCGGCACGTCGGGGACCAGGTGCTGAAGACGCTGGTGGGCAGGCTCCTGCAGTGTCTCGGCGATCCCGGCCGCGCAGCGCGAGTGGGGCCGGATGAAGTCGTCGCCATCATTCCGGACGCGCGCTCGGAAAATGACGTTGCCCGCGCCGTCATGGAATGGACCCAGCGCGTGTTCAACCCGCCGTTCCGCACGCACGCGGCGGAGCTGCGCTTGTCCGGCAAAGCCGGCATCTCGATGTTCCCGGCGGATGGCTCCGATTCCGAAACGTTGCTCAAGCACGCCCAGACGGCGCTCAAGAAGTGCAAGGCGAGCACCGACCCCTTCTTGTTCTACACACAGGACATGTCATCGCGCACGGCCGAGCGGCTCGCCCTCGAGATCAAGCTGCGCGACGGCATCGAGAAAGAGCAGTTCGTGCTGCACTATCAGCCGAAGGTGGACACGCGCACCGGCCGGCTCATCGGCGTCGAAGCGCTGATGCGCTGGCAAAGTCCGGAGCTCGGGCTCGTTCCGCCCGCGCAATTCATTCCGCTCATGGAAGAGACCGGTCTCATCGTCGAGGCGGGCCGCTGGGCGCTACGCCGGGCCATTTTTGACCGCCGGCGCTGGACGGACGACGGCGTGCGCGCGCCGCGCATTGCCATCAACGTCTCCACCGTCGAGCTGCGCAAACAGGATTTCGTGGACGTCTTCGCGCAAACGCTCGGCCTCGGTGATCAGGACGCGGGCATCGACATCGAAGTGACCGAGTCCATCATCATGGAAGACGTCGCAGCCAATATCGCGAAGCTGCTGGCGGTTCGCGAGCTCGGCGTCGACATTGCCGTCGACGACTTCGGCACCGGCTATTCGTCGCTCGCCTATCTCGCGCGCCTGCCCGTCCAGTCGCTGAAAATCGATCGTACCTTCATCGCCGCGATGCTCGAGGACACGAGCGCGATGACGCTGGTTTCCACGATGATCTCGCTCGCCCGTTCCCTGAAGCTCACCGTGGTGGCCGAGGGTGTGGAGCTGGAGGAGCAGGCCCGCATGCTTCGGCTGCTCCGCTGTGACCAGATGCAGGGCTACCTGTTCGACAAGCCGCTCACCTTCGACGAAATGACGGATCGCCTGAAGACGCGCCGGGCCTGGTTCGAGCTGTGAACTGAGTCGGGCGCGGATGTGGAACCCACGGATTCGTCACCCGCCTCGATGTGGGATACCGAAACGCGTCCGCACGTGCGGCCGGAGTCCGTTGTGTCGTTTCCTGTAACCCTCGCAACCCCCGAGTCCCAGACGTCCTCAGGTTCGTCCTCCAGGACGTCCCCTGGCCCGCGCTACGCGGCGGCGCTCGGCTGGGTGGCCATCGCCATTGCGGCGCTGGTGCTCGTCGGCTGGGCCTTCGACATCACGGCGTTGACGAAGGTGATACCCGCCGCCGCCGCGATGAAGCCGAACACGGCAGTGGCGATCCTGTTCCTCGCCGCATCCCTCATCCTCAGCGCGGTCCGCGAACCGCCGTACAGAGCAAGCCCGGACCAGGTCCGTCGTACGCGCGCGCTGGCGCTCGTGCCACTGGCCGTCGGCACGCTCACGGTGATCGAATATCTCACGGGCGCAAATCTCGGCCTCGATCTGCTGTTGTTCAAAGACGCGCTCATCGCGCAAGGCGGCCCGAACCCGGGTCGCATCTCGCCCGCAACCTCAGCCTGTCTCGCGCTGCTCAGCATCGCGATGCTGCTGCTCGACGTGCGCAGCGCGCGGCTGCGTTGGCTGGGACAGTGGCCCGCACTCGCATCCATCATCATCGCGTTCATCGCCGTGCTTGGGTATCTCTACGGCGCCGAGCAGCTCAATCACGTCAAGCCGTTCGCAACCGTCGCGCTTCACACTGCGCTCCTCACGGTGATGCTCGGTTGCGCGATCCTCGTCGTGCGGCCGGATCGATCGATTGCGAGCGAGATTTTCAGCATGCATCACGGCGGCTTGATGATCCGGCGCGTGCTGCCGATCGCCGTCTTCATGCCGATGATCATCGGCTGGGTGCGCATGCAGGGCGAGCGTGCCGGCTGGTATGAAACCGAGGTCGGTCTCGCCCTGTTTGCGGCCGCGAACATTGCTGTGTTCGCGGCCGTCATCTGGTTCGCGGCGCGCGCCCTGAATCGTATCGATGCGGATCGACGCGGCGCGGACTTCCAGCGTTTGTCCGCGCTGCGCGAAGCCGAGACACGCTGGCGCGCCCTCGTCGAAGCCTCTGCGCAGATTGTCTGGACGACCAATGCGCAGGGCGAGCCGCACGATTCTCCTTCACTGCGCGCTTTCACCGGCCAGACGCTGGAGCAGCTTCGAATCGAGGGATTCCGCAAGGTCGTGCATCCAGACGATGTCGGCCGCATCGATGCGATCTGGCAGCACGCAATCCGCCACCGCACGGCGTTCGAAGGCGAGCTTCGCATGCGCCAGTCGAATCGCGAGTGGCGCTGGATGTCCGTGCGGGCTGTGCCGATCACGGTGACCGCCGAATCCGACGTGGCGTGGGTCGGCATGAATCACGACATCACCGAACGCAAGCTCGGTCAGGCACTGGCCGAAGGCCAGAAGCAGGTGCTGGAGCTCATCGCGCGCGGTGCGCCGCTCGCGGAAACGCTGGATGCGCTGGCGCGCGTGATCGAAGAGCAATCCGACGAAATGTATTGCTCCATCCTGCTACTCGATCCCGATGGCAAGCACCTGCGCCACGGGGCTGCGCCTCGCCTGCCGCCCTCGTATACCGAGGCCATCGATGGCGCGCCGATCGGTCCTGCCGTCGGCTCATGCGGAACCGCGGCGTTCACGCGGCGTGCAGTCTATGTCGAAGACATCGCCGTCGATCCGTTGTGGGCCGACTACAAACAACTCGCGCTGCCTCACGGCCTGCGAGCGTGCTGGTCCACGCCCATCCTCGACGCGAGCGGCCGTGTGCTCGGCACGTTCGCCATCTATTACCTGCGCCCCGGCCTGCCGACGGAGCGACATCTGCGCCTCATCGATCTGGCCACGCATACTGCTGCAATCTGCCTGAGTCGCCACAATCAGGTGCAGGCCCTGCGGGATAGCGAATCCCGTTTCCGCCAGCTCGCCGAGTCACTGCCGCAGCTCGTCTGGACGTGCAACGAAGAAGGCCTGTGCGACTACCTAAGCCAGCAGTGGCTCGATTTCACCGGCATTCCCGCGATCGCGCAGCTCGGCCAGGGATGGCACCAGTTGCTGCATCCGGTGGACCGCGATTCCATCGCGATCGCGTGGCGTGCGGCGATCAGCCGCGGCACGGAATTCCGCGGGGAATTCCGCTTGCGCCGGCACGATGGCACCTATCGATGGTTCGACACGCGCGCCGTGCCGCTGCAGGATCCTTCAGGCCGCACCGTGAAGTGGATCGGCTCGAACACCGACATCGACGATCGCAAGCGCTTCGAGGAAACCCAGCTGCGCTCGCAGAAGCTCGAGGCACTCGGCACGCTCGCAGGCGGCATCGCGCACGACTTCAACAACATGCTGCTCGTGATCCTCGGCAACGCGCAGCTCGCCCACGAGCTGCTCGACAAGGACAATGCCGTGCAGGAGCACCTCGTCGAGATCACTCACGCGAGCGAGCGCGCGGCCGACCTCGTTCGCCGCATCTTGTCCTTCAGCCGTCCGCAGAAGGCGCGGCACAAGGTCATCCGCTTGGGGCCGGTGGTCGAAGAAGCGCTGAAGTTTGCACGCGCGGCGCTACCCGCCATGGTGGAGATCCGCGCGACAGTCGCTGCACACGTGCCGCCGGTCGCTGCCGACGCGACGCAGATCCATCAGATTGTCCTGAACCTCGCGACCAACAGCGCGCACGCGATCGGTGGGCGGGGCGGGCTCATCGAGATCGAGCTCACCACGCTGGACATCGATGCCGGCGCCAAGGCCGGCGTGCTCGACCCTGACGTCGGCCAGCTCGCGCCCGGCCGCTACGCGCGCCTCACTGTGCGAGACGACGGCAGCGGTATCAGCCCCGAAGTGGCCGAGCGCATTTTCGATCCGTTCTTCACGACCAAGCCGGTGGGCCAGGGCACGGGACTCGGCCTGTCCATCGTCCACGGCATCATGAGCAGCTCCGGCGGGGCAGTCACCGTGCAGAGCGACCTCGGCAAGGGCACCGCCTTTCATCTTTATTTTCCCGCTGCGGAAGAAGGCGCGCCGTCCGCAGCGACTGGCACCCATGCGACGCTGGCGCGTGGCTTCGGACAGCACGTGCTGCTGATCGACGATGAGGACGCGTTGGTTCGGCTCGGCACGCTGAACCTGACCCGTCAGGGTTTTCGCGTCACGGGGTGCACGGAGGCTGTGGCGGCGCTGCGCGAGTTCCACCGCGATCCGGATGCGTTCGACGCCGTGGTGACCGATCTTTCCATGCCCGGCATGACGGGCTTCGACTGCGCGCGTGAAATGCTGGCGCTGCGCCCCGACCTGCCGATCGTGCTGACTTCGGGTTACATCAGGCCGGAGGACGAAGCGCAGGCGCTGTCGTTAGGAATTCGCGCCGTGTGCAGCAAGCCGACGGCGCTGAACGAGCTCGGCGAAATCCTGCGCGGCGTGCTGCCTCAGTCCGGGCCGGGCATTGGGCCCCACGCGGGCGCGCCCGAGCGGCCGGGCGAGCGGCTCACGACTTCGGCGGTTCCGGCGCCGGTCGCTGGCGGTTCGTAGGATCCTTGATCACCTTGCCGTCGGCGAGCGTGATGGCGACGAACAGGCCGCCTTTCTTGCCATCCCGCAACGGGTTCAGCGTGACCGACACCTTGTCTCCCGTCTTGAGCATGCTCGACTTCCAGCCCTGACGGGTGAGGTTGTTCGGGCTGTTCATCTCGACGGACCACTTCTCGACCTTGCCGCCGCTGTCCGCGACATCGAGCTCGATGAACGCGTGCGGGTTGGTCCACTGGAACTCGCGAACGGTGCCGTTCAGCGTGACTTCCTTGTCGCGATCGAACATCGCGAACGAATGATGGGCGACCGCGCTGCCGGTGACGATCAGTGCGGCGACGGTGAGTACGGCGCGAGCCGTCGATAGAAAACGCATGGTCATGCCCCTCTTCAGAATCCGATCGTAAACCCGATCCAGCGGCCGAAGGCGACGATGCTGATCCAGGCCAGCAGCGAGAACCCGCCCGCAAAACGCGCGCCTACCGGCGTCGCCCGGGCGTCATCCCACGCTCCGACACCGCGGAACGTGACGAGCTGGAACACCACCATATTCAGGCCGGCCAGCACCAGCATCACCATCTTCAGCTGGAACGCCGTGTTGTGCGAATACTCGACCGCGTTCGACGTGAACATCGCCACGCCCGTGATCGCGGCCACCGCGAACGCGACCCACGTGACGGGCAGGACTTCGTCCAACACCAGCGAGACCGGGCGCTTCACCGAAGCCAGGCCCAGCAGCCGCAAGTCTGCGACCGCGATGGAGCCGAGCACGAGCGTGATCGCAAGCACGTGCACGCTCTCGAGCCAGGGAAAGGCCAGCTCGTTGGAACGGATCGTTGCGGCGAGTGGCGTGTCGTACAGCCACTGGCAGAACTCCTGGATCATCAAACCCCCTCGAAGCGCGAATCAGTAAGCCGTGATGTAAGCGATCCAGCGCCCCGCGAAGACGATGCAAGACCACAGTGCCAGCGATACGACGGCAATGCCTTTCGCAGCCGCGATGCGCCCGCCCGAGGCTTCCCAGTAACCCGCGTTGGTCGCGAGCGGTTTCTGCAGCACCACGGTCAGCGCCGCGACGACCAGCAGCATCGCCATCTTCAGGCCGAACGCCGGATTCATCAGCGAGCGCGCGGGCTCACCGATGATCAGCAGCGAGCCGGTGATGAGCAGCACGATGAGCGCATACCAGATCCACGTCAGGAACCGGTGCGAGAGTGCGGCGAGCGGCTGCGAGCGCGAGAAGATGCCGAGGATGCGCAGGTCCACCAGGAACGTCGCCGAGATGACGATGGCGACGCAGAGAATGTGAATGGTCTGTACCGTGGGGATGATCCACGACACGTTCTGAATCGTGGCGCTGAGCGACGTCGTCGCGAGCCACTCCCCAAAGGCACGTAAGGTCGACAGCATGAGCCACTGTTCTGGTTGTAGGCGGCCGGACGGTAGCGGGCGGGACTCACCGGGGTCAATTTGCCAGCGGGTTTGTGCCCGTTCCGCGGGCCCTTATCCGCACCCTCGCCCGCTGGTTGGACGCGATGCGACGGACGGGTCGGCGGGTGGGGAGCATTCAGCCCCGGCTTCGACCTGGCGTCACCGGCTCACAACATCGTCGCTCCGCCGCGTCGCCGAGCGCAATCCGCTGCAACATCACGCCGCCCCGCACTCTCGTTCGGCGGGCAGCCGCGGAATTTTCGATCTCGCGCGTCTAGTCTATTTGGCACTATAAAAATACAAGTTTGCCGCGTGCCGTCTTCGTCAAGTACCTATGCTTTATGACTCTTTTTTGGAGCTATGCGCCTTGCACTGACCCCGTCGAGTTCCTAGGATCGACGCGCCTTCCTCGACCCCCGGGGCACTTCTCGCGACGGCGCTGTTTGCCGTTTCGCGTGCGCCGGCTATTGCAGTGTCGGAAGGAGGCCGCATGCTCATTCTCACGCGACGCCCCGTCGAAACCATTTACATCGGGGACGAAGTCACCATCACGGTCCTGGGGGTCGTCGGCAACCAGGTGCGATTCGGCATCGAAGCGCCGCGCAGCATCGTGATCGATCGCGCCGAAATCCACGAGCGAAAGAAGCGGGCAGCGCTCGCGAATGGAAACGGAAACCACGGCAACGTTCAGGAAGAGGAGGACACCGCCACCCGTCCCGCTGCAGAAGCCAACGGCAACGTCGCGACTCTCAAACTGCGCCGTTAACGCTGCGCGGCGGCGTTTCGCTGGCGCCGCCGCCCAGTGCGTTAACCAGTGCGTTAACCAGCGCGTTGCGATGTGCCGCGCGCCGCGTTCGCTGCCCGGCCAGCGGCCCGGTTGTCTTCGCATTGGCGTAACCCCGCGTCCACAATGACTCCGCGTTAACGGGGGTCATCGCAATGAGTCACAACGGACCATGGCGCTATGAGACGCGGCTGATGGCCGTGCTGTGCCTGACATTCGGTTTCGTGTTCTTCGACCGGAATGCGATGAGCTACCTCGGACCCTTCGTCATGAAGGACCTGGGACTCACCTACACGCAGATCAGCGCGTTGTCCTCCGGACTGTCTTTCGCCTTCGCCCTCGCTGCCCTCGGCGTCGGCTATCTTTCGGATCGCACCGGCAAGCGCAAGTCGATCCTGCTCACCACTGTCGTCGTCTTTTCGCTTTGCTCGGCGTTGTCGGGCATCGCGTCGACGTTCGCGATCCTGTTCATGTCGCGCATGCTGATGGGCCTTGCGGAAGGCGGCATCCTGCCGATCTCGCAGTCACTGATCGCGCTCGAGTCGGACGAGAAGCGCCGCGGCCTCAACGCCGGCGTCATGCAGAATCTCGGCAGCAACCTCATCGGCTCGTCGATCGCGCCGGTCGTGCTGGTCGCGATCGCCAACACCTATCACTGGCGCACGGCGTTCTACATCGCCGCGATTCCGGGGCTGGTCTGCGCGTTCCTGATCTGGAAATTCGTGCGCGAGCCGCAGAAGCAGGCCATCGTGCCGGGCGCCGCGAAGGGCGCAACGAGCGTGGTGGCCACTCCGGCGACCACCCTGGCAAAAAACCCCTCGACGCCTCACGCGCCGGTCAGCGACGACAAGATGACGGTGCTGCAGATGTTCCGGTTCAGGAACATCGTCCTGTGCGGCGCCATGTGTTGTTTCATGGTCGCCTGGATGGTGCTGGGCTGGGTGTTCCTGCCGCTCGTCTACGAGAACTTCCTGCACATTCCGTCAGGGCAGGCGAGTTGGTTGATGTCGCTGCTCGGCATCTCGGCTGCAGTGTTCGCGTTCATCGTGCCGGGACTGTCGGACAAGCTCGGTCGCAAGCCGGTGGTCGTGGTGTTCTCGCTGATCGGCGTGCTCTATCCGCTCGCCGTGCTGTACTACACCGGCTCCGCGGTGTTGCTCGGTGCGATCATTTTCATTGGCTGGTCGGCGAGCGGCGTGTTTCCGATTTTCATGGCGACCATTCCGTCGGAAACCATTCCTGCGAAATACGTCGCGACGTCGCTCGGACTGATCGTCGGCATCGGCGAAGTGGTCGGAGGCGCGTTTGGGCCCGTGCTCGCGGGCAACCTTGCAGATCGCTATGGATTGCAGGCACCGATGTACATGGCGATCGTCTGCGCCGCCGTGTCGGGCGTGATCGCGTTGGGGCTCAAGGAAACGGCGCCCATCAAGGTGGGCGCCGCCAAACTGGTAGTGGCTTAGCCATTCGATGGCTTAGTCGTCTGATCGCTTGGCCGGCGGCGTGCGCGCCAGCTCTTCGCCAACGGCCAGGTTGTTTGCTCAACCGACCATGCGCTTCCGGGCGATACCGTCGCCGTCGCGCAAGCGGCTTTCCAGATCCGCGATCAACGAATCCAGGTGCGCACGCAGATCGGCAGTGCGCTTGCGCGCCTCGCGCTCCACATCGTTGAACGAATAAAGCAGATAACCCGCGAGGCAGATCTGCGAAATCACGATGAACACCATGAGTGCTGTAACGGTCATTTGCGTACCTTCCCTTCAGGGTCACGTCTGATAGGGAAACGGGCGGAGTCGCGACGTGTTCCTGAAGCGCGGCCGTTTGCGAGGGGAATTTTGGGACGAAGAGCCCTCGATCGCCGGGCGTCAGGAGCCAGTGGATACGCTCCTGGCCGCCCGGCGACTGAGGGCATCTTCGCGTCCTCGCGTCTTCTCGTTTTCGCCCCAAGACGGCCCCGCTCCCGTCAAAGGCTCGCCATAGCCTCTAGTTGAAGTTCCTCGTCACCGAGAAATACCAGGTCCTCGGCTTCCCCGGCTGCCCCTCGATCGTCGGCTCCCCGAACGTCGTGAGGTCGAAAATATTGAGGTAGTACTCGTGGTCATTCACGTTGTTCACGCCCGCGGCCATCGTCCACGCACGGTCTCGGTTCGCATATTCCACGCGCGCGTTGTTCAACGTATAGCCCGCCGTACAACTCGTGGCTGTCGTCACCGCCGAACAGATCTGGGTCTGCAGAAATGAATCCCATCGCGGAGTCAGCGTTGCCCCGTTTGACAGGTTGAACGTGTATTGCACGGCTGCAGAGCCATTCCACTCCGGCACGAATACCGGCGCGCCACTCAAGGTGATGCCGCCCGTGAGCGGATCATCCGCCGTGAATTTCGTGTAGCCGGCATTCGCTTCGAAACGCAGGTTGTCGATCGGAACGAACGTCGCTTCCAGCTCGCCGCCTTTGATCTTGCCCGGTGAGTTGACGTAGTTCGTCCGCGGCAACAACGCGAGACACGGCGGCCCGCCATCCGGATCAGGCGTGGTGCCCGGAATGCTGTTGCCATTCGCATCCTGCAAACACTGCTGGCCGCCTGCGGGAACGATGCGTTGTTTGTAGTCGCTGTAGAACGCGGCGGCATTCAGTCGCAAGCGTCGATCCAGGAGATCGCTCTTCAACCCGAGCTCGTACGCCGTCATGTTCTCGCCCTTCACGCCAACGAACTGCGACCTCTGGAAGGGACGCGGGTTGTACGCTGGCGGGCGATAGCCCGTCGACGCCGTTGCATAGAGCAGCATGGAGGGACCGAACTGGTAGTCGAAACCCGCGAGCCAGTCGAAGCGCGTGGCGTTCGAATCCACCGGCGTGGCGAACACCGTATTGTCGAAGTCGTCGTGCTTCTTATCGTCGGAATAGCGCGCGCCGAGCGAGAGGCGCGCGTTGTCCGTGAGCTTATAGATGCCGTGCACGAAGCCCGATGTATTCTCGAAGTGCCCGACATCGAGCCCGTTGACCAGCAACGAGTTCGGCAGTCCGTCTGTGACGCCCGTCGGGTCTGCCGCGTAGAGCGCGAACCGCGGACCCATGAAAGCCGGCAGCTGCACGGACTGGGTACTCTGCGCGTTGCCGTCGTAATAGAAGCCGCCCACCGTCCACTCGATGCGATCGCCCATCGCGTTACCGGTGAGACGGGCTTCGAGCGTGCGATACGTGAAGTCCTGCAGTCCGTTGACGACGGAAAAGCCGAGAGGCGACCCGTCCTGGTCCGTCGAGAAGCTGCCGTTCCAGTCGCGCCACGCGCCGATCACCACGAGATTCATCTCTCCGGGCAGCTTCCAGTTCAACGTTGCAGCCACGCCCTTCTGACTGAGCGCGGTTTGAGGCGGGAACGACAGGCCCGAGTACGGATCGTCGAACGTGCCGTAGTTGACGAACTTGCTCGGCGGCAGAAAGCGCTGGTCGTAGCCGACGCCGTAGGTCGCGATCATCAGGTTGTTCCAGTCCGCGACCGGGCCCGCCGCGGGAATGGTCGGAATGGCCACGAGCGAATCCGCGCGCGCCTCGGAATCGTCCCGCTGATAGTCGAGCGCCAGATCGATGCTGACATCGTCGTTGGCGATGAAACGCAGCTGGCCGCGTGCGCCGGTGACGTCCGTTCCGCCGAGCGTGCCGATGCGGCAGTCCTGTCCGCGATTCTGCGTCGTCGGACGCAGGCCGCCCGCGAGTTGCGGGAACGCGCACGCAAAGTCGATGCGATCGACGTAACCGTCTTCCTTTTTCGAAACACCGGTGATGCGGGCGAACAGGCGCTCGTCGATCAACGGGAAATCGTAGCCCGCGCGAATATCCACACGATGCAGGTCACCGACCGTCGCCGAGATGAAGCCGGAGTTGTCGCCGCGCGGTTGTTTCGACACGTAGCGCACGGCGCCGCCGATCGAGCCGCGTCCGAAGCGCGTGCCTTGCGGACCGCGCAGCACTTCGACGCGCTCGAGGTCCATAAGATCGAATTGGCTGGCCATCGTCGTCGGGTAGTAAACGTCGTCGACATAGATGCCCACGCCCGGCTCGAAGGCGAAGTTGAAATCGCTCTGGCCGACGCCGCGAATGTATGCGGTCATCGAATTTCCGAACGCCTGCTGCGCAGGCCGGAAGCTCGCGTTCGGCACGGACAGCGCAATGTCCGAGGTGGACGTGAAGCCCTTCACTTCGATGTCCTGCGCCGTGATCGCGGTGATCGCGATCGGTGTCTGTTGCAGGTTCTCGGCCCTGTAGCGGGCAGTGACGACGATCTCTTCGAGTCCGCCGGAACCCTCTGACGCGGGTGCCGCCTGCGCAAAGACGCACGGTGCGCTCAACAAGCCCGCGACGGCAGATGCCACCGTCGTCGCGCAGAGCGCGAGTGACTTCTTCATGATCCCCCTCCGATGTGTAGCGAGAAAGAAACGAGTGTTTCAGGCCTCGACGACACGCTCGCATGAGCCCGGCGGGAAAAGCCGATCAGGAGGGAACGAAAAATAGTACGAGAGGGAACGGAACGCGTCTGACGTTGCGAGTGCAACTTCGCGCCGACGGGCGGAACGCGCACTTCACTGCAGCGTTCGCTGCCGCGAAGATGTGGGCCGCCGGCTACAACACCCGTTCAGAGCGAGCCGAGTGTTTCACTCGCGCGGCGCTTCGACTCGGGATCATCCTTCTCCCGGTTGGGCAAGCCCAGGCCTTTGCGCAACTCGGTGCGAGCTTCATCCTTGCGTCCCATCGCCGCGTACGTTCGGCCCAGCTCCACATGGTGAGACACGCGTTCTGGTGCAAGCTCGACGGCCTTGCGAAACAGCCGCTCGGCCTCTTCGTTCGACGCGGGCGGAATCGCGCCGTACACCATTTTCACGAACGTGCGCGTGAACCCGCCCATCTGCGCGAGCTCGTAGTTCCACGCGCCGAGCACGTGATACGCATAAGAATCCGTGGGATCGAGCTGCAGCGAGCGATCCGCGTATTCCTTGATGAGCCGCGAATACTCCACCTTGTTGCGCGCGCCCTGGAAGCGCACGAGGCGGCCATAGCAGATCGCCACGCTGAGCTGCGCTTTCGCGTTCCGAGCATCGGTGGCCACGGCACGCTTCGAATAGGCGAGCGCCTGCTCACCGAGCTCGCGCTGCTTGTCGTCTGAGGGGGTGTCGTTCATCAACAGCGCATATTGGCGAGCGATGCGCGTGAGCGTGGTCGCGTCGGTGGCGCCAAGCGATTCAGCCTGCCGGTAGGCGGCGAGCGCGTGTTCGTTGTCGAGCTTCGCGTCGTAGGCGTCGCCCTGCTTCAGCAGCTCGAGAATTTCCGGATTCGCTTGCGCTGCTGCGATCGGCACGAGCCACAGCAGCGAGACAGCGATCCACGTTCTGATTGCAGCCATTGCGAGCGTCCCCGGTCGTCACCTTGCATAACGAGGGTACGGCCGGAAGGCTCAGGTAGATGCAGATGGCATCACACCGTCGAACGCTGTCGCTACAAAGAGTCAGGGATGCGCGAAATTACTTGCCGATGCGCATTCGCGCCGCGCCGCTCTCGTCGCGGTATTCGCGATTTTCCTCGCAGACATATTCGAGCATGCGATAGCCCGGCTTGCGCTGGTAGAGCCAGCGCCATTTCCACGGCGCCTCGAGATACACGGGGTCCGTCACCGTCACCTCGTCTTCCAGCATGTTCGCCGAGAGCAGCCGCAGCCGCTCGCTGATGCGCATCTGATTGCTGTGGGGCACGTCGCGGAAGCGCACGTCTTCCTTGACTCCGATGGTCTCGACGACGAGCGTGTCGCCTTCCCACCTGCCGGTGGAATGGCCCCAGAAAAGTGGCTCTGCTTCTTCGAAGGACGGCAGCGTCGCGCCGAGATAGACGCGGCGAACCTGGTTGTACGCTTCCTGGATGATCGTGACCTGCCCCGGCGTCTGCAGCACTTCCATCGGGAACATGCCCATCATCATCGCGGGCATGCCATCGGGCAGGCACGCGGTGTAGTTACTGTAGAGCGGCTTGCCGGCCGCTTCGGCATCCGCCACTTCCTTGCGACGGGCTTCCCACTCGGCTTTGTATTGCGCCTTCAATGGTGCCGCCGGAATCGGCGCGGCCGGCGGAAAACCCGGCAGCGGTTTCTCGTCGATGTCCGGATAGCGATTCCATGAACCGGTCATCGCCGTGCGGGGATTGGGCGTTCTCGCCGCGGGCTTCGCCGATTCTGCGGCGGGCGCGGGCGCATCTGCGGCCCACGACGCCGAGCCCACGACGAGGCCGGCCAGCAGCGCGCAGACCGTGAACGATCGAGCGCTGGCTCGTCGCGTGTTGTGGTTCATCATGCCTTTCCCCCTGCGAACCCTTACTCGATGTTCGGTTTGCCCGCGGGCCCACCGTTCAGAAATTTACGGCCATCGGACAGCGTGATCTGTTTCAGCAATCCGCCCGGCTCGCCCGTGCGCAACGGCGCGATGATCACGGTGATGGTGTCACCCGGCTTCACCATATTGAACTTCCAGCCGATGCGCGTGAGGATTCCGGGGCTTGCGCACTCGATGGTGTAGTGCTGGTCCGCCGCCTTCTCATCCTTCACGTTCTTGCCGTCCATCTCGATGTAGACGTGCGGATTGGTCCACTGGAAGTGCTTCACCGTCCCCGCCACCTTCACCTGGTGATCGCTGTCGAACATCGCGAACGAATGATGCGCAAGGGCGACCGTCGCCCCGAGTCCCAGTAACGCGCTCGATAACACCGCAACGATGTGGCGCGCTTCGATCTTTTTCATGTCATCGACCCCTCGAACCGGATGACTGGGGATTCGACCAGTCCCCCCGCCCAGTAGCAAGCGCGTCCCGGTTTTCAACCACTCCTCGGGAACGTTTCCTGCTAAGCGCTTTGCGCGCATGCGCCCATGACGAACGGGGTTCATGGGGCCGATATCTCGCACGGGTCTCGTCTGGGCAACGGATCAGGATCGCAGTTTGAGCGCACGAGAAACGGGGTTTCATGAGCTCCGCGACGGTTATGTGAACCTGCAACTTCGGGGCGATCGTCGCGAGGCGCTGAACTTCGTTGACGGCCTCGTGAGCCAGGGCCATTCCGTCAGCGATATCCAGAAGTACGTCATCGCGGCGGGCCAGCGCGAGATCGGCCGACTGTGGGAAGAGAGCCGCATCGGCATCGCCCAGGAACACATGGCGACTGCCATCTCGCAACTCGCGCTGGCGCAGCTGTATCGCTACGCGAAACCACAAGCGCCCCGGGGCCGTAAGGTCATCGTGGGCTGCGTCGAAGGCGAGCTGCACGATTTCCCGGCAAGACTCATTGCCGATGAGCTGGACCTCGCGGGCTTCGAAACGCGTTTCTTGGGTGCGGATGTACCAACTGGGAGTCTTCTTCAGGTGATCGAACAGGAAAATCCGGATCTGCTCGCGCTCTCGATCACCATGCCGTTTCACGTTTCGTCGCTGCGCCGCGTGGTCGCTCGCGTTCGCGAACACACGGGCGGACGCTTGCCGATTGCGATTGGCGGAGTCGGCGTGGCTCATCTCGAAGACGTCACCCGCGAGCTCGCACCCGAGATCACCGCCGACAATGCCGCAGATTTTCTCCAGGCCGTGGATCGCCTGTTCGGTGTGCCTGCATGACGTTCGAAGACGCCTGGGCCGCCGAGAGCTGCGAATTCTCGCTTGCCTGTGACAGTGAAGGCCGCATCACGTGGGCCGACGCGCGCGCGCGAGCTCGCATGAGTGCTAACGAGGGAATGCTTCTCTCGGACCTCGCAGCACCCGGCATGCAGGAACGACTGCGCACATTCCTGACGCGAGCCCGCGAAGGCCACACTCAGGAAATTGAAATGCCGCTCGTTGCGAGCTCCCAGGTGGAGACGTGGGCCTGTCGCGGCAAGCCGGACGGCCAGGGAGGCGCGCTCATCCTCGCACGCCAGGCGCCCAGGGAATATCGCGGCGCGCTTCATCAGGTCGAGCAATCGCTCACCGAGATCGTGGAGCTGAATCGGCAGATCCTGCGCCAGTCGCGCGAGATCGAGCGGCAGAAGAACGATCTCGAAAAGACCGTGCGCGAGCTGGAAGAATCGAACCGCGGCGTACGCACCCTGCATTCGGAGCTGGAAGACAGCGCGGAAGTCGCGCGCCGTGCGACCTCGATGAAGAGTCGCGTGATTGCGAACGTGAGCCACGAATTCCGCACGCCGCTGCATACGATTCTCGGTCTGTCACGCATTCTGCTGGACGGCACCGACGGCGCGCTCACTGAAGAGCAGCGCAAGCAGATCCGGTTCATGCGCACGTCGGCCGAAGAGCTTTCCACGCTCGTCGATGACATGCTCGATCTCTCGCGCGCGGATGCCGGCAAGGCCATTCTGCGGCCCGAGCCTTTCACCGTGCAGGATCTCATGGGCGCGTTGCGCGGCATGCTCCGGCCGCTCGTGGCGATGCCAGACGATGTGTCGCTGACCTTCGAAGAGCCGCCGGAGCCGGTGCAGCTGGAAACCGATCGCGGCAAGTTGTCCCAGATCCTGCGCAACCTCGTCTCGAACGCGCTGAAATTCACCGAGCGCGGCAGTGTCAACGTGGGCGTCAAGCAGCAGAATGGGGACGTTTTGTTCACCGTGTCCGATACCGGCATCGGCATTCCGCGCGATTCGTTCGACCAGATCTTCGAAGAATTCGGTCAGGTGGAGAACCGCCTGCAATCGAAGGTGAAAGGCACGGGGCTCGGCCTCGCCTTATCGAGACGCCTTGCCGAAGTGCTCGGCGGCACGCTCACGGTCAACAGCACAGTCGGCTCGGGCTCGACGTTCACGCTGCGCCTGCCCCGGATGCATCCGGAAGTCACCGAATTCCAGAAGCTCGAGTCGCGCGAGATCGATCCGGCGCGCGCACCGATTCTCGTGGTCGAAGACGATCGCAAGACGATTTTCATCTACGAGAAATACCTCGCGATGGCCGGCTTCCAGGTCATTCCGGCCCGCTCGGTCGACGACGCGGAACGCATCATCGCGAAGAATCGCCCCGCCGCGATCGTGCTGGACGTGATGCTCGAAGGCGAGACGTCGTGGGGCTTTCTCGGCAAGCTCAAGAAAGATCCGGCCACGCACGACATTCCGGTGCTCGTGACGACCGTGACCGCGAAAGAACAGAAAGCCCGCGCGCTCGGCGCCGACGAATTCTGGTTGAAGCCCGTGGATCAGGGCAGGCTGCTGCGCAAGCTCGCGCCGCTTGCGAACAACGGCCAGCGCGTGAAAGTGCTGGTCATCGACGACGACGAGCGTGCTCGCTATGTCGTCCGTAAGCACCTCGAAGGCGGGCCTTACATTTTGTTCGAGGCGGCCAGCGGCTCGGAAGGCGTGATCGCCGCGCAAACGCATCGACCGCAAGTGATCCTGCTCGACTTCCTGCTGCGTGAGATGAATGCGTTCGACGTGCTCGACGAGCTGAAAGGCGACGCCCGCACGCGCGGCATCCCAGTCATCGTGATCACCTCGCATTCGCTCGAGCCCGAGGAACGGCAACGGCTCGCCGCCGAAACCGAAGTGATTCTGTCCAAGCAGTCCCTGTCGCGCGAGATCGCGATCAACCGGATTCGCGACGCGCTCGCGAAAGCCGGCGCGGGCGGCACGCTCACCGCCCAGAACGAAGAGCGCTGAAGCACCATGGCCCAGGCTCTTCTGCCGTCCGCAGGCTGCAACACAAAAGCGACCGCCGGACCGCTGGTGCTGAATGTGAACGACAACGACGCGAGTCGTTACCTCGTCACGCGCATGCTGGAAAAAGGCGGTTTCACGGTCATCGAGGCCGCCACGGGCGGTTCGGCACTCGAGCAGGTTCGCAGCCGCATGCCGCGTCTCGTCGTGCTCGACATCAAGCTGCCGGACATGACTGGCCTCGAGGTCTGCCAGATCATCAAGGCCGATCCGCGCACTCACGGCGTCAAAGTGCTGCACACCTCCGCTGTGTTCGTCGCCACCGAGTTCAAGGTGCAGAGCCTGGAATGTGGCGCGGACGGCTACCTGAGTCATCCGTTCGAGCAGGAAGAGCTCATCGCGACCGTGCGCTCGCTGCTGCGACTCACCGAAGTCGAGCAGACACTGCGCGACCAGGCGGAAGAGCTGAAGGCGGCCAATCGCCGCACGAACGAGTTCCTCGCGATGCTGGCGCACGAGCTACGCAATCCACTCGCCGCGATCGTCACGTCGTTGCCGCTGCTCGAACGAAGCACCGCGGCCGACACGATCGAAAAAACAGCGCGCGAGTTGATCCGTCGCCAGACGACTCATCTGCGCCGTCTCGTCGACGACCTGCTGGACGCCGCGCGCGTGACGCAGGGAAAGATCGATTTGCACTGGGAAGCCGTCGACCTGAACGATCTCGTGCGGCGGGTGGCAGCGAACGTGCAGCAGACCAAGCTGAATCCACGCAACCAGGCGTTGCGCGTAACGTTGCCCAGCGGCCTCATGAGCGTGCGCGGCGATCCGATGCGGCTCGAGCAGGTGCTGACCAACCTGCTCGACAACGCCTCGAAATACAGCCATTCCGGCGACGTCATCGACTTCGACGTGTCCTTCGGCCCGAACGGGAACGACGGCAACGAAGCACGACTCGTCGTGCGCGACCGCGGCATCGGCATGGACCCGCGCACACTGCCGACGATTTTCGATCTGTTCTCGCAGGCCGATGTGCCGCTGGCGCGCTCGCGCGGTGGGCTGGGAATCGGTCTCACGCTCGTGCGGACGCTCGTCGAGCTGCACGGCGGCCAGGTTCGCGCGCGCAGCGACGGCCTCGGGCGCGGCAGTGAATTCGAAATCGTGTTGCCGCTGCTTGCGGAGAACATCAGCAGCACCGGCACGCATCGCACCCTCAAGCCAGTGGACCCGCATAGTGCCCGGTCCCGCCGCGTGCTCATCGTCGAAGACAACCAGGACGCGCAGGACGCGCTGCGCTGCCTGCTCGAAATCTGGGGACACGAAGTCGTGGTCGCGGGCGACGGCGCGAATGGCATTCGCTCGGCGATGGCCCATCGGCCGGACATCGCGCTCGTCGATCTCGGGCTGCCGATCGTGGATGGGTACGAAGTGGCGCGACAGATTCGTGCGGCACTCGGCACGAGCGCACCGTTGATGATCGCGCTCACCGGTTACGGCGCACCGGAACAGCGCGCCCAAGCGCTCGCGGCGGGGTTCGACCTGCACATCGTGAAGCCTGTCGAGCCGGACCGGCTCGCTTCGCTGCTCGAAGAATATGCAGCGACGCCGCCTTCGTCCGCCGCGCAGGGTGTTCCTCGCCTCCCCGCCAACGCGCCTCATTGAGCTGACCGCGCGCGGCCGGCATCATAGGCGCGCATGAAACCGAAGCTCACCTTTCGAGGCGCCGTCATCCGGCCGCCGCCAAAGCAAACGGGTGGTCCGCCGCCGAACGTCGCCGCCACTGGCGCGCAGGCTCAGAACGCGCGGGTTCGGGTGGGACGCGAAGTCTCCGGCCGCGGCGGCAAAGGCGTATCCGTCATCACCGGGCTGCCGCTCAACGAAGCGGCGCTGGAGGCTTTGGCCACGCAGCTGAAGAAAAGCTGCGGTGCTGGCGGCGCGGCGAAAGACGGCCGCATCGAGATACAAGGCGATCACCGGGACAAGCTGGTCGCCGAACTGATCAAGCTCGGCTACGACGCGAAACGCTCGGGCGGTTGACCCCCGAGCTTCCGATGATGCCGCTCGCTCTCAGCCGCCCGGCGATTGAGCGAATCTCGATGTCTTAGCGTCTGCAGTCCACGGCCTCGTCGCTGCAGCAGCCGGCCCGTTCTCGATTGACGCTCACTACCCCCGCGGGCACGATGCCCAGCCATGTCGTTCGGCACACGCGTGGTTATCGGCCTCGTTGCCGGTCTCGCAGTCGGCGCACTGCTGGCCGCGGCAAACAATCCTGCGTGGCTGCAGGTTGTCCCGACGCTCGAACCCGTCGGCACACTGTGGCTTAACGCGCTGCGCATGACGGTGATCCCGCTGATCTTCTCGATGCTGGTCACCGGCATCGTGGCAGCGGCGGAAACCGCTGCGACCGGTCGCGTGGCTACACGAGCAATCACGATCTTTCTGATCGGGCTCACCGCAGCCGGCTTGCTCAGCGCCGTGCTAATGCCGTTGTTTCTCGCCGCATGGCCGGTCGATCCGCAAGCCGCCGAAGCGCTGCGCGCCGCGGCCTCCGCCTCGCACGCGGAAATTCCCCAGCTGCCGCCGATGCGGGAATGGATCATCAGCCTCATCCCGGTGAATCCGATCGGCGCCGCGGCCGGCGACTCGGTGATCCAGGTGGTGATCTTCGCGCTGTTCTTCGGTTTCGCCGCGTCGAAGCTCGCACCCGAAACACGTGCGCCGCTGCTCGCGTTCTTTGATGCCGTCACGCAGACGATGTTCAAGATCATCCAGTGGGTGCTGTGGTTCGCGCCCGTGGGCGTGTTCGCGCTGGCGCTGAAAGTCGGCGCGAACGGCGGGCTGCATGCGGCCGGCGCGCTCGTTCAATACGTGTTGATGATGTGCGCGCTCGGGATCATCGTGACCGTGCTCGCCTATCCGGTGGCCGTCGTCCTGGGACGCACGCGGCTCACGACTTTTGCGCGCGCCATCGCGCCGGCACAGGCTGTGGCCATCAGCACGCAGTCGTCGCTCGCGTCCCTTCCCGCCATGGTGACGGGCGCGCGCGAGCAGCTCGGCATTTCGGAACGGGTCACGGACATCACGCTGCCGCTGGCCGTTTCGATGTTTCGGATCACGAGTCCGTTGTTCAACCTCGGCATCGTGATCTTCATCGCTCACGTGAGCGGTGTTCCGCTCGATTTCACCCGCATGGCCATTGGCGTCGCGCTCAGTGTGCTGACGAGCTTCAGTGTCGCCGGGCTGCCGAGCCAGTTTTCGCTGTTCAACACCACAGTGCCGATTTCGCTCGGCATGGGCGTGCCGATGGAGCTGCTGCCGCTGATCGTTGCGGTGGAAGTGGTGCCGGACATCTTTCGCACCGTAGGCAACGTGACGGCCGACGTCGCCGTCACTACAGTGGTCGCGAGGAGATCTGATGATGCGTAATTCGATTCGCGCTTGGCTGATCGTGCCGGCAATGGCGCTCGCGCTCACCGCCTGCGGCGTGAACCCGGTAACGGGTAAGCGGGAAATCCAGTTCGTTTCCGAAGCGCAGGAGGTGCAGATCGGCGAGCAGCAATACGCGCCCACGCGACAGAGCGAAGGCGGCGATTTCAAGCAGCTGCCGGAGCTTTCCGCGTATGTGAGCGAGATCGGGCAGAAGCTGGCTGCCGTGTCAGATCGCAAATTGCCGTACGAGTTCGTGGTGCTCAATAGCTCTGTGCCCAATGCGTGGGCGCTGCCGGGCGGCAAGATCGCCGTGAATCGGGGACTGCTGCCGGAATTGCGCAGTGAGGCTGAACTCGCCGCGGTGCTGGGACATGAGATCGTGCACGCCGCCGCTCGCCACGGCGCGAAAGCGCAGGAGCGCGGAACGTTGCTGCAAGCGGGCCTCGCCGTTGCGACGATTGGCGCGGCCGTCGGCGGCGCGGATCAAAACGTCGCCGGCCTCGTGATCCAGGGCGCGGGACTCGGCGCGCAACTCGTGCAAGTGAAATACGGCCGCGACCAGGAGCTGGAAGCGGACGAGTACGGCATGAAATACATGAAGACTGCCGGCTACGATCCCTGGGCCGGCGTCACGCTGCAGGAATCATTCGTGCGGCTCTCGAAGGAAACCGGCGCGAAACCGCAGAGCTTCATCGACGGCCTGTTCGCGTCGCATCCCCCTTCTGAAGAGCGCGTGGAGAAAAACAAAGTGACTGCCACCGCGCTGGGGCGTGGCGGCGAAGTGGGCGATGCGCGTTACGTTGCGCGCGTGAAAGCGCTGATGGACATGAAGCCCGCGTACGACAAGCACGACAAGGCGCTGGTCGCCGCCCGAAAAAAAGACTACGCACAGGCGCGGCAACTCGCGGGCGAAGCCGCCGCCGCGATTCCCAAAGAAGCGCGATTCCAGCAGACGCTCGGCGAGATCGCGCTCGCCGAGAAAGACGAGAAGAAAGCGATCAGCTACTACGACAAGGCGATTGCGCTCGATCCCGGGTATTACGGTTCGTATCTCGGTGCGGGCGTCGCGCAGTACCGCGCCGGGAACAAGACGAAAGCGGAAGAGCTGCTCACGCAGAGCTCGAAGTTGCTGCCGACCGCGCCCGCGGCGTTTTATCTCGGCGAGCTTGCGAAGGGCCGCGGCGAAACACAGAAGGCAGTGCAGTACTACCAGGCCGCGGCCGGTTCGCAGAGTGAGGTCGGCCAGGCGGCTGCGGGCGAATTGGTGCGGCTCGACCTGCCACAGAATCCTGGCAACTATGTGGCCACTGGCGGGCAACTCGATGCGAATGGGCGCGTCGTGCTGGTGGTGCAGAACCGCGCGCCGGTCAAACTTGCGGACATTCAGGTGACGCCTGTGCTCGTGGATGCCGCGGGCCAGGTGGTCCGCACCGGCTCGACCGTGCGGATCACGCAGACCGTGGGCGCCGGCGAAAAAGTTGGCGTTGATGCGGGAGTTGGGGTGTTGCCGCAGGAGCAGCTTCAGAGCCTTCGATTCCGGGTTGAAGGCGCGCGCGTGGTCGAGTGACATTGCGGAGCGTGCTGTGCGTGACTGAGCGCGCCGACGGTCGATTGCGCCTTCGATGGCGCTGCCCGAATTTGCCCGAACTTGCCACAATCCGGCGCGTACTCGCGATGAGGGTTCGAAGAGCCCATTAGAATGCGCGGCCTGTAACGGAGGTCGGCATGAAAGCGGGAATTCGGATTGCGCTGGCGGCGGTGATGATCAGTGCGGTGACGGCGGCCGAAGGCGAGCCACGCCTCGCGCAAGCACAACCGCAAAACGCAGCAACGAGAGCTGCCGCGCCGGCGACAACGGGCGCAGCCTCGCCATCCGCGAAAGCTATTCCGCCCGCCGCAGCCACAGCGCCGGCGACAACCACGCAAAACGCTGCAGGCGCATCGCCCGCGCCCGTCGGCCAACAATCGAGCACTCGCGTCGCGCCCCCGCCCGCTCCTCGCGTCGAGCTCTTCTCCCCTCGCGGCGAAGCCAAACAGGTTCGCCAGGCGACCGCGCGTTTTTCGGTGCCCATCGTCGCGCTCGGGGATCCGCGCCTCCCCGACCCTTTCACCGTCACCTGCGGCGATGAGCCCGGCAAGGGTCGATGGGCCGATGGCCGCAACTGGGTCTACGACTTCGAAGCCGATCTCCCCGCCGGCATCCGCTGCACCTTCAAGCTGAACGCCGGATTGAAAGCGCTCAACGGCCAGGCCCTCGCCGGCCCGAGCACATTCACCTTCAACACGGGCGGCCCGTCGATCCAATCGTCGTATCCCTATGAAGGCTGGGAACAGCTCGACGAAGAACAGGTTTTCCTGCTGCGCCTCGACGCCGCCGCCACCGAAGACTCGATTCGCAAGAACGCCTGGTGCGTCATCGACGGACTCGCCGAACGCGTCCCCGTCGACGTGATCACCGGCGACGCGCGCACTCAACTGCTCGCGCAGCGCAAAGCGCTTGGCTATCAGTACTTCAATCTGCTCTGGAAAAACGGCGCTCGGTCGAGCGCGCGCGTGCGCGACCGCTCCATCGAGAATGCGGAAGCGAACATCAGCGCGATCCGGTGCCAGCGGCGATTGCCGAACGCCACACAAGTGCAGCTCGTGTGGGGCGCCGGAATCAGCACGACCTCCGGCATCTCCACTCGCCAACCTCAGCAGCTCGCGTTCAGGGTGCGTCCAGCGTTCACTGCGCAGCTCACTTGCACGCGCACGGATCCCCGCGCGGGTTGCACTCCGGTGCAGCCAATCACCGTGACGTTTACATCACCTGTTCCCCGCGAACAGGCTCTCGCCATCAGGCTGCAAGTTGCGGCGAACGACGTTCGCTCGCCGAACGTGAAGCAAGAGGCGCAGGCGAAGGTCGTGGAGTCGGTGACGTTCGACGCGCCTTTTCCCGACGGCGCGAGCGCCACGCTCGAACTGCCCGCCACACTTCGCGATGACGCGGGCCGCACGCTCGAGAACGCCTCGCGCTTCCCGCTCGCCGTGCGCATCGACGAATACCCGCCGCTCGTGAAGTTTTCCGGCGAGTTCGGAATTCTGGAAGCGACCGAAGGCGGCGTGCTTCCGGTGACCCTGCGAAACATCGACGCCGCTGCTGCTGGGCAGCCCGCGATGATCGAGGGCCATACGTTTCGTGTGCCGAACGAGCCCGCCGCCATACTCGAGTGGCTCGCGCGCGTGGAGAAAGCGGCAGAACCCCGCGGCAAATACGTGGAAGGTCCACGGCCGAACGCGCCCGCCCGTGACGCCAATGACAACGACGGGGACGGCGATGGCCGCGCTTACCATTGGGTCGAACAAACCGGCGACACATCCGTCTTCGCCTCGAAGGATAAGACCTCTGCGCTCTCGCTCCGCAAGCCGGAAGGCGCGCGGCCCGCGGAAGTCGCCGGCATTCCGCTCGGTACGCCGGGCTTCTACGTCGTCGAGCTCGAGAGCCGGCGCCTCGGCACGGCGCTGCTCGGCCACGATGCCGTTCGATACGTCGCCACGTCAGCGCTGGTCACGAACTTGTCGATTCATTTCGAGTGGGGACGCGAGAGCTCGGTCATCTGGGTAACGCGGCTCGATACCGGGGAGCCTGTTCCGAACGCGCAGGTGGTCGTCACAGGCTATTGCAGCAAGGCTGAGCTGTGGCGTGGGGTGACGGACACGAACGGCATCGCGTCGGTTGAGCAATCGATCGGCGAGCCTTCGTCGTCGAACTACTGCTCGAGCTGGAGCCCGCCGCCCGTTCTGGTGACCGCCAGTACGACGACGAGCGCGATGGGCAGTACAAAGATCAGTACGACGACCAGCACAACAGCCAGCACTGCCGCTGGCACGCCAGCCGGCAAGACGACCGCCAAAGGGGCCGTGGCGCAGGCTGACTTCAGCTTCATGCTGTCCTCCTGGAACCGCGGCATCGAACCCTCGTCGTTCGGCGTTCTCACCGGCAATGAGGGCGACGCCGCCATCGTGCACACGGTGCTCGATCGCCCGTTGTTCCGCGCCGGCGAAACCGTTTCGATGAAGCATTTTCTCCGCCGTCACGTGAAGCAGGGAATCACCGTGCCCGCGGACGCTCAGGGCACCTACTCCATCAAGATCACCCACAGCGGCAGCGGCCAGGAATATCTGCAGAGCGTGACGTTCGGGGCTGACGGCATCGCAGAGCAGACGTGGAAAATCCCCACCGATGCGAAGCTCGGGTATTACTCCATCCGCATCGAACGCATGTCAGACAGGAAGTCGTGGCAGTCCGGCGATTTCCGCGTCGAAGAATTCCGCTTGCCGACGATGCGCGCGAGCGTTCAGGGGACCGCGCAAACGCTCGTGCGTCCGCGCGATGCCACGCTCGATCTTCATGTCGGCTACATCTCGGGCGGCGGCGCTTCGAATTTGCCGGTGAAACTACACACCGTGGTAGAGACTCGGCCGACCCGGCACGTCGGCTACGACAACTTCCGCTTCGGCGGCGAGCCCGTCAAAGAAGGCTTGCAGGTTTCGGAAGGCGCGTGGTGGGACGTGGACTTCGAAGCAGACCAGCCCGTCTCCAGCGCGAAGTCGAACGTGATCCCGCTTTCGCTGGATGCGCAGGGCGCCGCGCGCGTCACCGTGCCAAACCTGCCCACGCTGAAAGAGCCGGCGGTGCTCACTGCAGAGCTCGAATACGCGGATGCCAATGGTGAGCTGCTGAGCACCGTGAGTCGCATCCAGCTCGTGCCTTCGGAGGTGAGCGTCGGCATTCGCCCGGACGGCTGGGTGTCGAGCAAAGACCTCATGAAGTTTCGCGTTGTGGTGATCGATCTGGCGGGCAAGCCGGTTGCGAACCGGCCGGTCGCCGTGTCGTTGTATCGCTCCGCGAGCTATTCCTATCGCAAGCGGCTCATCGGCGGCTTCTACACCTACGAAAGCGCGAAGGAGAACACGCGCATCGAGCCTGCGTGCAAAGGAAAGACGAACGCCCAAGGCCTCCTGCTGTGCTCCGTGGCACCAGGTGTTTCAGGCGAAGTACTCGTGCGCGCGGATGCGAGTGACCTGAAAGGCAACGCGGCCGGCGCGACGACGTCTATCTGGGTGGCGGGTAACGATGAATGGTGGTTCGGCGGCACGGCGGCGGATCGCATGGATCTGCTGCCTGAAAATCCTGAATATGAAGCCGGCCAGACGGCACGATTCCAGGTGCGCATGCCGTTTCGCAAGGCGCGTGCGCTGGTCACCGTCCAGCGCGAAGGCGTGATGCGAAGCTTCGTCACGACGTTGAATGGCCGCGAACCTGTGGTGCAGGTGCCGATCGAAGCCACGGACGCACCGAACATCTATGTTTCCGTGCTCGCACTCCGCGGCCGCGTCGGCACGAAGAGTCTCTGGCGCAAGACGGATGACGATAAGGAGGTCACCGCGCTCGTCGATCTCAACAAGCCGGCGTACCGGCTCGGCGTGGCGCAGATTCGCGTGGGGTGGAAACCGCATCGGCTCGATGTGCGCGTGACGCCCGATCGCACGACGTATGCGATCCGTGAGCAGGCGAAGGTCGACATCGAAGTGAAACGCGCGGATGGCGGAGCATTGCCGACCGGTTCCGAGATCGCGCTGGCGGCCGTCGATGAAGCACTTCTCGAGCTCACTCCAAACGGCAGCTGGGCGCTGCTCGACCAGATGATGGGCCAGCGCGGGCTCGAAGTGTTGACCTCCACCGCGCAACTCCAGGTGGTCGGCAAACGTCACTACGGTCGCAAAGCCGTGCCTCACGGCGGTGGCGGTGGACGCGACCGTGCGCGCGAATCGTTCGAAACGCTGCTCGCCTGGCAAGGGCGAGTGAAGCTGGATGCGCAAGGGCGCGCGCAGGCGGTGATTCCTTTGAATGACTCGCTCACGTCGTTCCGCATCGTTGCGGTGGCGAGCGCGGGCGCATCGCTGTTCGGCACGGGGACGGCGAACATTGCGACTCATCAGGATCTGATCCTGATTTCCGGGCTACCGCCCGTCGTGCGCGAAGGCGATGCTTATTCCGCGACTTTCACGGTGCGAAACACGGGAACCGCGGCGTTGCCTGTGGAGCTCACGGCCAGCATCACGCCGAACGCGCCGCTTGCGCCGATTCGCATCGACATTCCGGCGGGTGAAGCGCGGGATGTTTCGTGGAAATTGAAAGCGCCGGTCGGAGCGTCGTCGCTGGCTTGGGACGTTTCCGCAAAACACGTTGGCGGCACTGCCAGCGATCACCTCAAAGTGTCTGAGCGGGTCATCCCTGCGTTCCCGGTCCGCACGTATCAGGCGACGATCGCGCAGCTCGATGCGCCGCTGGAAATTCCGGCAGCGTTACCGAAAGGCGCCGTGCCCGGCCGCGGCGGGCTCGAGGTCACCCTGCGCGCTCGGCTGGGCGACGGCATGGATGGCGTGCGCGAATACCTCAGCGCTTATCATTATGTGTGCCTCGAACAGAATCTCTCGCGTGCCGTGGGTTTGCGCGATGAGCACTCGTGGAACGCGTGGGTCGACAACCTGCCGACCTATATGGATCGCGACGGCCTGCTGCGCTATTTCCCGAACGAGCGGTTCGACGGCGACGACACGCTCACAGCCTACGTGCTCGCGATCGCGGATGAGGCGAGCTGGGCGATTCCCGATCCCTCGCGCACTCGCATGATCTCCGGGCTCACCGGTTTCGTCGAAGGACGCGTGGTGCGCAACTCCGCGCTGCCGACCGCCGACCTCGCGATTCGCAAGCTCGCGGCGATCTCGGCGCTGGCGAGATATGACGCGGCCCGTCCGAACATGCTCGACAGTCTCACAATCGAGCCGAACCTGTGGCCCACGTCGGCGGTCATCGATTGGCTCGGCATCCTGCGCCGAGTGGATGGGATCAAACAGCGCGATGAGCGTCGTGCAGAAGCGGAAGGGGTGCTGCGCGCGCGCCTGAATTTCCAGGGTACGACGATGACGTTTTCCACAGAGCGTACCGATGCGCTGTGGTGGTTGATGATCTCGTCAGACTCCAACGCCGTTCGCGCGTTGCTCGAGTTGATGGACCGGCCGGACTGGCGCGACGACGTTCCGCGTCTCGTGCGTGGCGCGATTGGGCGCCAGCAGCGCGGCCATTGGAACACCACCGTGGCGAATGCGTGGGGCACGCTCGCGATGGAGAAGTTCTCGGCGGCGTTTGAGTCGACCCCGGTGACGGGAACGACGGTGCTTCGCTATGGAACGAAGGCGGAGAACGTGGACTGGTCGTCGGCAAGCACGACGGGCTCGACTGGTGCGGCGGGTTCGACTGGCGCGTCCGGCCCGACTGACCGGAATGGCGCGGATAGCTCGAACCACGCGAACGGTCGGAATGGCGCGCCTGGCCCGACGAGCGGTGCGGGCGAAGGCGTTCGCGAATCGCGCTTCGCATGGCAAGCAGGCACGTTGCCGCTGACCGTGAACCACGGCGGCACCGGCAAGCCCTGGATCATCGCCCGCGCCACCGCGGCCCTGCCACTCGATGCGCCTTTGTTCACGGGCTATCGCATCACACGAACCGTAACGCCCGTCGAACAGCAACAGCCCGGAAAATGGACTCGCGGCGACGTCGCGCGCGTGCGCCTCGAAATGGATGCGCAGTCCGACATGAGCTGGGTCGTGGTGGAGGATCCCGTGCCGGGCGGCGCGACGATTCTCGGCGGCGCGCTGCGCGGACAATCGGAGCTGATGACGCGTGGCGAGCGCGACGAAGGTTGGGCGTGGCCCGCGTACGAAGAGCGGCGCTTCGAGACGTATCGCGCGTATTACCGCTTCGTGCCGAAGGGCAAGTGGGTGGTGGAATACACGGTGCGACTCAATAATCCGGGCACGTTCCTGTTACCGGCGACGCACGTCGAGGCGATGTATGCGCCGGAGATGCTGGGCGAGTTGCCGTTGCAGCCGGTTGTTGTCGAGGCGGCGCCGTGAAAGTAATGCGGCAAGATGATGCGTCGAACGCGGGGCAGCGCGCCGTAACCTTCGGCCTCGCCGCGCTCGCGTGCGTCTTCATCGCGATGGTCGTCCTGCTATTCGCGATCCCCACTGACCTCGACGACTTCGCCAGCGCAAAAGCAAAGTGGCGCCCCTCCGAAGCCTGGCTACTCGATCGCAACGGTACGGTGATCGATCAGCTGCGCGTCGACCACTCCGTGCGCCGCTTCGAGTGGACACCGCTCGAGTCGATTTCGCCAGCGCTCGTCTCTGCAGTCCTCAACGGCGAGGACCGCCGCTTCTGGGAACACCACGGCATCGATTGGAAAGCGATGTCCGCCGCCGTGCTCTCCCTGGCACCGAACCAGCCTTTGCGCGGCGGCAGCACCATCACGATGCAGCTCGCGAAGTGGCTCCAAACTTCGGCCAGCGGCGGCCATCCACAACGTACGCTCCGCCGGAAGATTGCCGAAATGCGGCTCGCGCGAACGCTGGAGTCTCGCTGGTCCAAACAGCAGATCCTCGAAATGTATCTGAACATCGTGACGTTCCGCGGCGAGCTTCAGGGCGTTGCCGCAGCTTCGCGCGTGCTGACCGGCAAAGCACCGTCGGGACTCAGCATCGCCGAGAGCAACGTGTTGGCGGCATTGCTGGTGGCGCCGTCTGCATCTCCAGATCGCGTCGTCATCCGTGCATGCGTGCGCGCGTCTGCGATGCAGATGGCCGTTCCATGCGACGAAATTCGTGAACGCGCCTCCGCGATGCTCGGGCAATACGACAAGCCTTCTTCGGAAGCCGTCGCCGGGCCTCATCTGGCGCCTCAACTCGCGCGCTCGCTGCTGACGAAGGCCGGCGAACGAGTGCGCACGACCCTTGATGCGCGCGTTCAGCGTATGGCGACCGAAGTCCTGCGCACTCATCTCGCGGGCCTCGTCGATCGCAATGTGCGCGACGGCGCAGTGCTGGTCGTCGACAACGAGTCGGGTGACGTGCTCGCGTACGTGGCCTCAGCCACGGAGACCTCTCGTTCGCGCGAAGTCGATGGCGTGCGCGCTCGCCGCCAGGCCGGCTCGACGTTGAAGCCGTTTCTCTACGAGCTCGCGATCGAGCGCGGTTATCTGACGGCCGCGTCGTTGCTCGACGATTCGCCGATTGCGCTGGACACCGCGAGCGGCGTGTATTTGCCACAGAACTACGACAAGGACTTCAAAGGCCTCGTGAGTGTGCGCACGGCGCTGGGCAGCTCGTTGAATGTGCCGGCTGTGCGCACACTGGTTTTGACGGGCGTCGAGCCGTTCCGCGACCGATTGCATGCGCTGGGATATGAGGGCATCACGCAGACGGGCGAGTTCTACGGCTACGCGTTGGCGCTAGGTGCGCCGGAAGTGAGCCTGTGGGAACAGGTGCGGGCGTATCGCGTGCTGGCCCGCGGAGGGCGATGGGGGCCGATCAGAGTGCAGAGTGATCCGTCGGTACCGACTGTTCGCAACTCTGTGGTGGTTCGCGATGATCCGGTGCGCGCCGGAATTTCCGGGGCCGCCGCGTTTGTGGTGACGGATGTGATGAGCGACCGCGCCGCTCGCACGGTCACGTTTGGCCTCGATAATCATCTCAACACGCCTTTCTGGAGTGCCGTCAAAACAGGGACCAGTAAGGATATGCGCGACAACTGGTGCATCGGGTTCTCGCGCGCGTTCACCGTTGGCGTGTGGGTGGGCAATTTCGAAGGCGACTCGATGCACGACGTCAGCGGCGTCACGGGCGCGGCGCCGGTGTGGAATCAGGTGATGGTGGCGCTGCAGGGGAACATGCCTTCTTCGGCGCCGGCACGTCCTGACAGTGTCGTTATCGCTGATGCGCACTTCACGCCGGCGGTTGAAGGGCCACGGAAGGAGTTGTTCCTGCGAGCGGGGGCGAATGATGTCGGGAGCGCTGGCATCAGGGCGGCCTTGTCCGGAGGCGGGGCTACAGTCGCGTCGGCGGGCGCCTCTGCGGTCGCGTCTGCGATCCCGTCTGCGATTCCGTCAGTAGTCTCGTCGCCAAACTCGCCAAACACGCTTATGGCATCCATCACCGCTGTCTCCGCCGGCGGCGAGATCGCGCACATCGATAGTCCGTCCAACGGCATGGTGATCGCGATCGATCCCGATATTCCCGATGCCTTTCAACGCGTGCCGCTCACCGCGACTGGCGTGAGTGACGGAATGGTGTTGAAGCTGAATGGCGCGGTGATCGGCCGCGCGACCGGCAAAGTGCTGTGGTCACCGAAACGAGGTGCGCACTTGCTGGCGCTGGAAGACGCGGGCGGTCATACGCTGGATCGGGCGCGGTTTATCGTTCGATAGGCCTTGCTCGAACAATATGCGCTCCAGGTCCATTAACCTGGTGCTCACTTAACGTGGCGCTCAATGTCCCTATTCCGTGACTTTCTCCGCGACAGCCGCGCAGACGTGGCACTCGTCATCGACGCGTCGCATGTAGTCGAGCAGCTCCCGCGCGCTCTCTTCGGACGTGCACATCTCGATCGGTATGCGACTCCCGAGTGGTCCGCACGGCTCGTTGAGCCATTTCCGCGCGGCGCCGTTGCTGCCGCGGATCCGCTTGGCTTCCTCGAAGATCGGAATCAGCAGCTGCGGGCATGGGTACCACGATAGTGGCTTATGAACTGCGCCGCCCTTCAGCCGCACGACGGGAGGCAACTGGCTCGCCGCAAACTCTTCGTCCAGGATGTGTGTGCGTGTCCAGTGCGCGTGCTTGCTCAATTGTCGATTGACCTTACTGCAGCCAGCGCCGTCTCTGATAGGTGCAATGACACCGATGACGGCATGGGTGTACTCGCGGATCATCTGCATCGCCGGCGCGAAGTCAGAGTCGTTCGTGATAACGATGACCTGATCGACCTCATCCAGCACGGCGTCGCAGAACGCGTGGAGGGCCAGTGCGACATCGGACTGTTTCTCCTCCAGCTTCCAGATGTCGACGGTGGGACATTCGCCGGCGGGCTTTTTCGGGATCCACACATGAGCGCGCGCGGGACGGGCGTCGTAGTAACCGGTGATGATTTCCAGCTGGTTGCCGAGATGGCCGCGTAAGGCGGTGTGGTATTGCGATTGGCACAGGACAGAGTCTGGCGATCGGGCGAAGGCGTTCAGGATGGGAGCGGTGAAATATTTGACCGCGGGCGTGCAGAACTCGGAACGGGTTGGAACGCCATCCTGCTCATACAGAACACTCGGCAGGATGTGTTGAACGAGCGCGAACAGATCCAGCCATTTGTGCGGCGTACGCTTGAGGCAGCCGTAGTAGAGGTTGTACCCGTCGACGTACACCCGGGTCCGAAGCGCGCTTTCAAAAGTCGCTGCCTGCACGAGTCAGAACCCCACAAATGCAAAAACCGCCTTGCGGCGGCTTTTGCGCCCGGGCGCCCATCCGTTCTTGTCGGACGAGTCAGGCCGGGAGGTTGAGTAAATTTGAACACGGCATGACGGGATGGTCAACACCCTCGAGGTCGCCGCAAATTTTTTCCGCTCATCGGCAGGGATTCGATGCACGATCCAGTTGCTCCCTTGTGTTCGCAAAGGCGAAGCGAGAGATGCCCTCTCGCGTGAAGGGCGCAATGTTACGCAAAGCTCGAAGGGATCGCGCTCGTATGTTTATACGAGCTGGTGTGAAACGTTAAGCGCTCAAGCGAGCCGATTTCGTTTAGAAACTCCTCAACCAGGAGTTCCTCAACGTTCCGTCCGCTCCCGGGAAGCCGTATGCATCGGCACTGGTACACCCGCAGCGGTCACTCTCCACACAACATTTCCTACGTCATCCGCCACGAGCAGCGCGCCTGCTTTATCCAGCGCTACGCCCACAGGCCGACCGTTCGCTTCGCCGTGCTCGTTCACAAACCCCGTGAGCACATCGACAGGCTGCCCGCTCGGCTTGCCCGCCCGGAAAGGCACGAACACGACCTTGTAGCCGCTACGAGGCTTTCGATTCCACGAGCCATGCTGGCCTACGAACATGCCTTCACGAAACGCTGCCGGCAGCGCGTTCTTGTCGCTATACGCGAGACCGAGTGATGCAGTGTGCGGACCTAGCGCGTAGTCGGGCGCGATAGCCGCATTCACCTTGTCCTGCTGCATCGGTTTCACGCGCACGTCTACATGCTGGCCGTAGTAGCTGAACGGCCACCCGTAGAAGCCACCGTCCTTTACTGACGTCATGTAATCCGGAACGAGATCACTGCCGATTTCGTCGCGCTCATTCACCACGGTCCACAGCGAGCCGGTGCCGCTGACCCACGCCATACCGTTAGGGTTGCGCAGGCCGGAGGCATACACACGATGCTCGCCGGTCTTCGTGTCGACTTCCCAGATTGCCGCGCGGCCTTCTTCCGCGGCGAGTCCGTTCTCACCGACGTTGCTGTTGGAGCCAACAGTCACGTAAAGCTTGCCGCCATCGGCACTCGCGATGAGATTCTTGGTCCAGTGATGATTGATCGGCCCCGCCGGCAGCTCGACCACGCGCTCGCCCTTGCCTTCGAGCTTCGTCGCGTTCTCGGTGTAATGGAATTTCACCACCGCATCGGAATTCGCGACGTAGAAATCATCGCCGACCAGCGTCATGCCGAACGGTGAATTGAGATCCTGCACGAACGGTGTACGCACGTCGGGCAGGCCGTCGCCATTCGTGTCCCGCAGCAACGTGATGCGATTGGCGCTCGGCGTCGCCGAGCCGGCCTTCTTCATCACGCTCGCCATCACCTTCCCCTTGAGCCCTTTGCTGTCTTCGGGCTTCGGTGGCGCATTGGTTTCGGCGACCAGCACATCTCCATTCGGCAGCACGTAGAGCCATCGCGGGTGCTCGAGCTTTGTCGCGTAGGCCGTCACGATCATGCCTTCGGTGACTTTTGGCAGTGCGCCTTCGGACCACCCCTTGGCTGGCGCGATGTTCAGCGTCGGAATCAGTGATTTCTCCGGTTCGGGCAACGTGGGCTTCGGCCCAGTGCCGGACGCCACAGACAGCTTTGCATTGCTGCCGCAGGCCGCGAGCAACGCGCAGCTGACGGCAGCGCCTACGCCAGCAGCAGCGCGAAAATAAGACGGGGATTCTTTTGCTGCGCCTTTGAGCGCCCCAGTGAGGTTGTTCATGGGCGCCACTCTGACTGCCGGCCCGCGCCGATCGCATCGTCCGCGTCCTTTATTTCACGTAAGAATCGTCCGATGCCGCGCACTTGCGGGGCCCCGGTTCGCCCTATAGCCTCAGCGCCCTCGTTCTGTCTGCAGCCACGCCTTAGCCCGCCCTTCATGCTCAATTTTTCCGACGTTGCCATCCGCCGCGGGCCACGGGTCCTTTTCTCCGGCGCCACTTTCGGCCTCTTTCGCGGCGAAAAAGTGGGCATCACTGGCGAGAACGGCAGTGGCAAGTCCAGCCTCATGTCGCTGGTGCGCGGCGAGCTTCAGCCGGATGCGGGCACGTTCGAGATGCCCAGCAATCTGGAAATCGCCCACGTCTCGCAGGAGCTGGACGCCACCGACCAGCACGCGATCGAATTCGTGCTCGACGGCGACGCACAACTGCGCGCCATCGAGCGCCGCATCGCAGACGCAGAGGCGAAAGAAGACGGGGCACGCCTCGGCGAGCACTACGCCACTTACGCCGCCGCGGGCGGATACGATGCACGCAGCCGTGCCGCGCGACTCATGCACGGCCTGGGCTTTGCGACCGAAGACGAAACGCGCGCCGTGCGGGAATTCTCGGGCGGCTGGCGCGTTCGACTGAACGTGGCCAAAGCCCTCATGTGTCGCTCGGACCTGCTGCTGCTCGACGAGCCGACGAACCATCTCGACCTCGATGCCATCCTGTGGCTCGAGCAGTGGCTGCGGGATTATCCCGGCACGCTGCTGCTCATCGCGCACGATCGTGAATTCCTGGATCGCGTGATCAATCGTGTCGTGAACATCGAACACGGCAAGGCGCAGGCCTTTCGCGGCAACTACTCGCAGTTCGAAGATCAGCGCGCGGCGACGATGGCAGAGCAGGCTTCGATGTACGCACGTCAGCAGCGCGAGATCAAACATATGGAATCGTTCGTCGAGCGATTCCGCGCGCAGGCAACGAAAGCGCGCCAGGCGCAGAGCCGCCTGAAAGCGCTCGAACGCATGCAGCGCATCGCGCCGGCGCACATCGATACGCCCTTCACGTTCTCCTTCGCCGCGCCCGAGAAATTGCCGAAGCCGCTGCTGGCCCTCGAGAAGCAGTCGGTTGGCTATGGTGGAAACGCCGTGTTGAGCAATATCTCGCTCACGCTGTCGCCCGGCGATCGCATCGGACTGCTCGGGCGCAACGGCGCGGGCAAATCCACTTACATGAAGATGCTCGCCGGTGTGCTGCCGCCGATTTCAGGCACGCGCACCGAAGCGCGCGACCTGAAGATCGGCTACTTCGCGCAGCATCAGCTCGAACAGATCAACGTGAACGATTCCCCGCTCACCAACCTGAAACGATTCGGCGCGCCGCGCGCCACGAAAGCAACGGAACAGGAGCTGCGGGATTACCTCGGCAGCTTCGGCTTTCGCGGCGACCGTGTGTTCGAGCCGATTGCGCCGTTTTCGGGCGGCGAGAAGGCACGATTGGTGTTGGCGCTGGTGGCTTATCTGCGGCCGAACCTGATGCTGCTGGACGAGCCGACCAACCACCTGGACCTGGAAATGCGGCAGGCGCTGACGGTCGCGCTTCAGGACTATGAAGGGGCGGTGGTAGTGGTGTCGCATGACCGGCATTTGTTGCGCACGGTGGCGGATGAGCTTTATGTCGTGCATGACGGGAAGGCTGAGACGTTCGATGGGGATCTCGACGATTACGCGAAGTGGTTGGTAGAGACGGAGAAGAAGAACGAAGAAGCCCTCAATCGCCGGGCGGCCAAGAGTGCGGCTGCGATAACGCCAGCCACAGCGACTGCGCGCGACACCCCAGGCACTTCGGTCGAAACCGCGGAACAGCGCAAGCAACGCAAGCGCGAGGAAGCCGAAAAGCGCAATCGACTCACGCCGCTGCGGGCGGCGGTGGAGAAGTGCGAGAAAGAGTTGGAACGGCTTGCCAAGTTGCAGGCCGACTTGCAGGCACAGCTTGAATCGCCGGAGATTTATGCCGAATCAGCCAAGAACCGGCTGCGCAAGCTCACCGAGCAGCAGGGGCGCCTGACCCGAGAAGTGGAACAGGTGGAGGCTCAATGGCTGGAGCACACGGAACGACTCGAAACCGAGACGCGCCGCGCGTAATTCGCAACGCGGCGCAGCTACCCTGCGCGTCAAATTTCGCGCACCCTGCGCCGACCTCCTTCACGCATCCGAAAAACAGGCAGCTTCCATGTCCGCAACGCCCGCTGTGACCCCGACACCTTCCATCGGCCCCATCGTTTCGCTCCAGGCCCACATCCTGCAGCAGCAGGCGAGCTTCCCGGAGGCGACAGGGACGCTGTCGTGGATCCTGTCGGCGCTGTCGATCTCCTCGAAGATCATCGCGGCGAAGGTACGTCGGGCGCGGCTAGAGAATGTGCTTGGCAGCGCCGGTGCGGAAAACGTTCAGGGCGAAACGCAGCAAAAACTCGACGTCATCGCGAACGAAGTCCTGCTCGGCACGCTTGGAGGGCGCGACGGCGTGGCCATCGTGGCGTCGGAGGAGAACGAAGAGCCCGTCATTCTTCGCGAGGACGCGACCTCGGACCGCCGCTACTGCGTGCTGTTCGATCCACTCGATGGCTCGTCAAACCTCGATGTGTGCGGCGGCGTTGGCACCATCTTCAGCATCTTGCGTCACGATCGTCGCGCCAAAGATTCTCGCTCGTCGCTCCTTCAGCCAGGTGCGCAGCAAGTTGCGGCGGGTTACGTGCTCTATGGTTCGTCAACAGTGTTCATGCTCACTGTCGGACATGGCGTCGACATGTTCGTGCTCGATCCCTCCATCGGCGCGTTCATGCTGGTGGAGCGCGGGCTGCGCACACCCTCGAAGCACAAGAGCTATTCAGTGAACGAGGGTAACCGGCGCACCTTCCCGGACGGCTACCAGAAGTATCTCGACTGGGCCCAGGAGCAGAGCTACTCCAGCCGCTACGTTGGGTCGATGGTGGCAGACGTTCATCGCATCCTGCTGAAGGGTGGCGTCTTCATGTATCCGCCCACGAAGAAGTCACCGAACGGCAAGTTGCGCCTGATGTACGAGGCCAATCCCATGGCCATGCTGATGGAGCAGGCTGGCGGCAAGGCGCTCGCGGCACCGGGGCAACGCATCCTCGACGTGCAGCCAAAAGACATCCACCAGCGCGTACCGGTGATTCTCGGCAGCGCAGACGAAGTGGATAACGTGGTAGCGAAGCTGTAAGGCTGTTCCGGGGCGCGCAATCGGCTGCGCCCCAACACGTCGCACGCACCTCGGTGGAGCGTCGGCGGGCCTCGCCGAGAGTCCACGGAAGCCGCCAACGCAGCACGGGAACCGGTGCCATTGCGGCGAGTTGTTGCTGGGCGCCGGCACCGTTGCCGGCTCCTCCCTGGCAGCCACTCCCATGACCGTCCTCAACGTCCGGCACAAGACGACCTATTCCTACGCCCGCCCTGTGCAGTTCGGCGAGCACCGTCTCATGTCCCGCCCGCGCGACAGTCATGACCTGCGGCTGTTCGACACAGCGCTCGTGATCACACCGCCGGCCAGCGCGATGCGCTGGATCCACGATGTGTTCGGCAACTCTATCGCGATCGCCAGCTTTACGAAGCCCGCCACCGAGCTGGTGTTCGAATCTTCCTTCCGCGCCGAGCACTTCCCGTCGACGGAGCGCTCGATCAGCATCGAGCCTTACGCCGAAAAATTTCCGTTCAGCTATTCGGCGGAAGACACGGCCGATCTGGGCCGCACCAAGGAAAAGCATTACATCGATCCCGAGCACAAGATCGACGAATGGGCGAAGAAGATGCTGTCCGAAACGCCCAACGGCGCCACGCTCGAAGTGCTGATGCGCATGACTCAGCAGATCAAGCAGCAGTTCAAATACGCAGCGCGCGAAGCTGAGGGCGTGCAGACGCCGCTCGAGACGTTGACGCTTGGTAGCGGCACCTGCCGCGACTTCGCCATCTTCATGATGGAAGCGGTGCGCAGCCTCAGCCTCGCCGCGCGTTTCGTTTCCGGTTATCTCTACGATGCGAGCCTGATCGGCGCGGCCGGTGGCATGGTTGGCGGCGGTGCCACGCATGCCTGGGTGCAGATTTTTCTGCCGGGCGCCGGGTGGATCGAGTACGACCCCACAAACGCACTCGTCGGCGGCCGCAACCTGATTCGTGTCGCCGTCGCTCGCGACGCTTCGCAGGCGATTCCTCTAGCGGGCACTTACAACGGCCGGCCGGAAGACTTTCTCGGCATCAAGGTCGAAGTCACTGTCAAGACGGAGTAGTTCGCAGGCGTCCTGCCGTACCACGCCTGACTACAAAGGCTCGACAGTCACCGACACCGAGAGGTGATGCGAGCCGCCGCCGAGAATCACTCCGCGTAACGGCGAGACATCGCCGAAGTCCCGTCCCCATGCGATAGCGATGTGATCTGTGCCGACGCGCACGTTGTTGGTGGGATCGAGCTCCTGCCATCCGAACGGCGGGCTGTAGACAGACACCCATGCGTGAGAGGCGCCGGCACCTACCCAATCGAGCTGCGGTTCCGGTGAGCGTGCTGGCTGCACGGCGCGCGACGCGGGATCGCCCTCTCCGCAATCCGCAGCCGGCGGAATAGCAGGACGCAGACGGATATAACCGCTGACGTAGCGAGCAGCGAGACCACGCGAGCGAAGACTCGCAATCATGAGGTGCGCGAAGTCCTGGCAGACGCCGCGGCGGTTCTCCAGCACCTCGGACAGCGGCGTCGCGATGTTCGTCTCGCCGGGCGCGTACTTCAGCTCGCGGTGAATCTTCTGCATCAACGCTTCCGCACACAGCAGCACGGGCCGGCCCGGCTGGAAGCACTCCGCACCGAATTCGTTGAACGCCTGCTTCACGCGGATGTACGGCGATTCGTGCCTGAAGCGGCAGGCCTCAAGCACTTCCCGCGAAGGCCAGCGGCCACTCTTGTACGAGAGCGATTCCCGCACGGTTTCCCACGGATCGGAATTCGCAGGGCGCACGATCGGGCGGGCGTGCACTTCAACTTCCATCGCCGCTGCGACTTCGAGGCGACGATGCGCGTGTTCCAATTCCACACGCGTCACGATGTTGCCGAACGCGTCTGACTCATCGCGCCGCTGATACGCGGAGGGCGAGATCTGCACTGAGTGCTCGACGCATTCCTGAAATGGCGTCGGCCGTGGAACGAGATGCAGCAGCTGATGGGAGTGCACGACGTCGCTGCCATAGGCGTACGACGTCTCGTGCAGCACTCGATAGCGGATGGGCGGACTCATATCGCCACCGCTCGCGCGTCTGCGTCAGTGTGGGAGAAGTGGCGCATCGACAGCCGATCCGACAAGTAAGCTGCGGCCTTCGCGAGTTGCCGAAGCTCATGCGCAAGCTGCAAGCGCTCTTCAGCAGCCTGCGCTGTGTCGCCTTCCAGCGCGAACAACGCGGAGTCATCGAGATAAGGCACTGCGTTACCGACGCCCTCGACCGGCTGCCCGCCGAGCGACGCTGCAAGACTCGCGAGATCGCGGCTGATGGCCTCGGACTGGAACGACAACGCGCGCGGATGCTGCACGTCTCGAATCAGCAGATCCAACGCGGGACCGAGGCGTGGCGCAGCCACATAGCGCGAGCGATAGATCACCAGGCTGTCGCACGCCTCGAGCAGCCACTCCACGTGAGTCGAGCGGCCGGGCTTGGGCGATTCCAGATGCTGCGCCAGCAGGCCAGAAAGAAACTGCAGGCGCTCGAGACGGCGGCCAACGCGCATGAGACGCCAACCTTCGTCGTGAGTCATGTCGTCGAAAGCGAAGCCCGCGAGCGCGGACAGCGACAGGATCAGCCTATCCAACGCCTCTCGCGGCTCCCCGCGAGCAATGGAGGCGCGCTGGAGTTGCCGCTGCAGATCCAGCACCACGCGCCAGTAGCTGCCGGAAAGACGGCTGCGAACCTGCGACGCGCACCACGCCAGACGCTTCACATCGGCGACGATGCCTTGGGGATTACGGTCGTCCCGCAGACTTTCCGATGGATCGAGCGTCGGGCCCACGAATCCGAGGTCACGGCAGAACTTGACCGCCAATCGCCAAGCGGTCGCGTCGACACGCACCGCGAGCGTACTGCGGATGAGCCGCGCCTTGTCTTCACACCGAACGGCGTAGCGACCCAGCCAGAAAAGATTCTCTACGGTCCGCGACGGCAGATCGTCCTGCCGAACGAGCGCGGGCGCAGAGACGATGACGTCGGCAGCAGCGTCTTCCGAGTTCGCGTTCGCGATCACCCAGATGTCTTTGCTGCCGCCGCCACGCTGGGTCGACACGACGTCCGCCGCAGCTTCGGCAGCAACGCGCGCGAGTCCGCCGGGCATCACTCGATAGCCGCTCTCGGTCGCGACAGCGAACACACGGATGGCGAGCGACCTGGCGGAAAGGCCAAGCGATCCGTTCTGTCGCCAGACGGGAGCCTGAGACAGTGCGACGTGCTCCTGCGCGACGTACGCATACGGTCGCGCGCGCAAGCGTTCGATGAGTGCGGGTCGAGTCTCTCGGGTCAGATCGCGGCCGAACACCGGCTCGAAGTGCTGGTTCGGATACGCAGGCTTGATCACCAGCTCTTCCAGATGCGCCAGTACGTAGTCGAGCGCTGGTGGCTCACCACACCACCACGTTGCCACGGCGGGCAACGTTAGTTTCTTGCCCGTCAGCCGCTCAGAGATTCCCGGCATGAAGCCGAGCCAGGCGGCCGATTCGAGCACGCCGGTTCCGAGCGCGTTCGCAACCATCACGCGACCTGCGCGCACGGCGCCGAGTAAACCGGGTACACCCAGCGCGGAGTCACTGCGCAACTCCACTGGGTCGCAGAAGTCGTCATCGAGGCGACGAAAAATCGCGTGAACGCGACGCAGGCCGCCGAGCGTCTTCAGGTAAACGGTGTCACCGCGAACGGTGAGATCGCTGCCTTCGGCGAGTGGAATACCCAACTGGCCCGCGATGTACGCGTGCTCAAAGTACGTTTCGTTGAAAGGACCCGGAGTTAGCAACACCGCGAGCGGCTTGTCGTCCGTTCCCGCAGCGTCCGCGAGCAGCCGTTCGCGCAAGTTTCCGAAGAAGCCGCGTACGCGACGCACGCCGAGGTCGCGTATCGAATCTGGCAATACCTGCTCAACGATCTCTCGGTTCTCCAGCGCATAGCCGGCGCCAGAGGGAGCCTGTGTGCGATCCGACAGCACCCACCAGCGTCCGTCCGGCGCGCGTGCGAGATCCGCTGCGTACACATGCAGCCAGCTACCGGCCTTCGGCTTGATGCCGTGGCACGGCCACAGAAAATTGGGATGACCGAACGGCAGCTCCGGCGGCACAACGCCTTCCGCCAGCAGACGTTGTGGGCCGTAGAGATCGCCGAGCAGCGCGTTGAGAACGTTCGCCCGCTGCGCTACGCCGCTCTCAATCGCAGCCCATTCTTCTGCCGTGAGCACCAGCGGAAGTGGATCGAGGCCCCACGGACGATCGGCGCCCTGCGGATCCGCGTAAACGTTGTAGGTGACGCCATTCTCGATGATGAGACGACGCGTGAGCTCCAGCCCGCGGCGCCCGGCACCCGTGCCATCGCCGGCGGCGACGCGGTCGATGAGCTGCCGCCAGTGCTTGCGCACCGACCCCTTCTCATCGAGCAGTTCGTCATAGCGGCGGGCGTCGGCGACATATGTCGCGAGGCAGCCCTCGGATCTTGCCCCCCCGACAGCCATTGGGTGCCCAATCATCCCCTGCGCAGATCAAGTGTGAACGGGAACTCCAGGCTCGACGCCTCAGGCGTCACGACGAGGCCTCCCGGCGTGTGGCCCATTCTAAAGAATCGCGCGAGGCGGCGGCTCTCGGACTCAAACGCATTGACAGGGAACGTCGCATAGTTGCGACCTCCCGGATGCATCACGTGATACTGGCAACCCCCCAACGAGCGCTGCGACCACGTATCCACCAGATCGAAGGTCAGCGGAGCCTGGACGCCGATCGTCGGGTGGAGCGCCGAAGGCGGCGCCCACGCGCGGTAACGCACGCCACCGACGAACTCGCCAACGCGATCAGTGGGCCGCAGCGGAATCTGCCTGCCGTTACACGCGATCATGTAACGGTCTGGCGGAAGGCCAGTCACTTTCACCTGCATGCGTTCGACGGACGAATCCACGTAACGCACCGCGCCACCCGCAGCGCCTTCTTCGCCCATCACGTGCCAAGGCTCGAGCGCATGGCGCAGCTCCACCTCGATGCCCCGCGTGGCGAATTCACCATGGATGGGAAAGCGGAATTCGAAATGCGGTGCGAACCACTCTTTCTGGAGCGCGTAGCCGGCCTCGTGCTGTTCTGCCAGAACGTCGGCGAAATCCTGCTCCACGAAATACGGGAGCATGAAACGGTCGTGCAGCTCTGTGCCCCAACGCGCCAGGCGTTCAGGCGCGTATGGCGTACGCCAGAACCGCGCAACGAGTGAACGCAGCAGCAGCTGCTGCGTGAGGCTCATGCGCGCATGCGGCGGCATTTCAAACGCACGCAACTCCAGCAGGCCGAGTCGGCCGGTGGGGCCATCTGGCGAGTAGAGCTTGTCGATGCAGAACTCGGCGCGGTGCGTGTTGCCCGTCACGTCGATCAGCAGATTGCGGAACAGACGGTCGACGAGCCAGGGCGGCGCGTCATGACCGAGCGGCGGCATCTGTTTGAACGCGATCTCCAGCTCGTAGAGCGAATCGTTGCGGGCTTCGTCTGTGCGCGGCGCCTGCGAAGTCGGGCCGATGAACAAGCCAGAGAACAGATACGACAGCGACGGATGGTTGTGCCAGTAGCTGAGCAGACTGCGCAACAAGTCTGGCCGCCGCAGGAACGGGGAATCTGGCGCGGTCGCGCCGCCGAGCACGAAGTGATTGCCGCCACCGGTGCCGGTGTGGCGGCCGTCCAGCATGAACTTCTCAGCAATGAGACGAGACTGCCGCGCGGATTCGTAGAGATGCTCGGTGCGATCTGCCAGTTCTTCCCAGCTGGAAGACGGATGAATGTTCACTTCGATGACGCCAGGGTCCGGCGTCACGCTGAAACGCTTGAGGCGCGGATCACGCGGCGGCTCGTAGCCTTCGATGATGACGGGCTGCGACAGCGAGTCCGCAGCAGCTTCAACGGCCGTCACGAGCTCCAGGTAATCCTCGAGCCGATTGGTGGGCGGCATGAACACGTAAAGCACGCCGTCGCGCGGCTCTGCGCACATCGCCGTGCGCGTGATCCAGCTTGCCGACTCCTGCGACATGGGCGCGCGCGTTGTGCCCGTGGACGGTCGAGGTGGACGTCCACCGCGATCTTTGCGCGCCGCTAGAGGCCCACCGTCGAGATCGCCTCGCGCTCGGACGATTTCCTCACGCCACTTCGCTTCCGTCTCCGCCTGCACACGAGCGATCTCGTTCAGGTCTGTGCTGGAAGGATTGAAGTCGTGCAGCTGACGACGAATCGCAGCGTGCTGCGCGAGGGCCGGGAACGCCTGCGACGGATCCGGCGAGTGCGTGTAGGGGTAATCCGCTGGTGCGACCCACGGCATGGAGTCGAGCGGCAGGCGGAAACCCAAGGGCGAATCACCGGGAATCAGGTAGCAGCGCTCGCGGCGAAGGAACCACGGGCCCGTTTCCCAGCGGCGACCATCATTGCTCCTCGCGATGGGGAATACGTAGCCGACCGCCGCATCCAGGCCCTGATCGAAAATGCGTGCGATACGTTCGCGTTCGATCGCGTCTTCGAGGTTCGACTCGAAGGGATCGACGTTCGAGGGCAATCGTCGCTCGCGCCACAAGTAATAGAAGGTGTCTTCGTATGCGCCGAACACGAACGCGGGCGACACACCGAGGAACATAGCGACGGACGCCATGAAGCGCTGCGCGGTGTTCGCATCGATGTCGGACTTGATGCTCTCGTCCGCGATGAGATCGGCGTTTTCCCAGATCGGCTGGCCGTCCTTGCGCCAGAAACAGTTCAGCGACCAGCGCGGCAGCGGTTCGCCCGGATACCACTTGCCCTGGCCGTAGTGCGCGAGTCCGCCAACGGCGTATTTCTCCTTGAGCCGCCTGTAGAGATTTGCTGCGAGCAGGCGCTTTGTCGGACCGAGGGCGGCCGTGTTCCATTCGGCGCCATCCGGATCATCCAGCGCAACGAACGTGGGCTCGCCACCCATCGTGAGGCGCACGTCGAGCGCGTTGAGATCCGCGTCTATCTCCCGCCCCATGCGATTGATGTCGCGCCACTGCTCTTCGGTATACGGCTTGGTGACGCGCGGGGCTTCCCACACACGCGTCACGCTCATCGAATGCGAGAACTCGACCTTGCTCTCTTCGACCTCACCGGTGATCGGCGCTGCGCTCGAAGGCTCCGGAGTACAGGCCAGCGGAATGTGGCCCTCGCCAGCGAGCAAGCCCGACGTCGGATCGAGTCCGATCCACCCGGCGCCCGGCAGGTAAACCTCGCACCAGGCGTGCAGGTCCGTGAAGTCCACTTCCGTTCCAGAAGGACCGTCCAGCGACTTCACGTCTGCAACGAGCTGTATCAGATAGCCGGAGACGAAACGCGCTGCGAGTCCCAGGTGCCGAAACAACTGCACGAGCAGCCAGCCGGAATCGCGGCAAGAACCGCTGGCGTTCACCAACGTTTCTTCGGGCGTCTGAACGCCGGGCTCCATGCGAATGAGATAGCGAATGTCGCTGGCGAGCTTGCTGTTCAGCCCGACCAGGAAATCGATCGTGCTCTGCTCTTCGCGCGGAATGCTCTCGAGATACGCGGCAAAGCGTGGCGTGAGCGGCTGCGTGATCAGGTACGGCGCGAGCTCTCGCTTGTCGGCCTCAACGTACTTGAAGGGGAATTTGTTCGCGTAGGACTCTAGGAAGAAATCGAACGGGTTCAGCACGGCCATTTCGGCCACGAGATCGATTTCGATGCGCAGCTCTTCGGTCTTCTCCGGGAAGACCAGCCGGGCGAGATAGTTGGACTGAGGGTCCTGCTGCCAGTTGATGAAATGCTTGGCCGGCGTGACCTTCATCGAATACGACAGGATGCGAGTGCGTGAATGCGGCGCCGGCCGGAGCCGGACGACCTGCGGGCTCAAGGCGACGCGCCGGTCGTACCGGTAATGCGTGACGTGGTTGAGCGCTACGTGAATGGACAAGGGGCCTCTCCGCGGAGCCGCGCGAGCCGCCCCGAAGGGGAAGCGCACGGTCTATGTATTCGCCAGAAGTTAAAAGGTGCGAGACCCGGGCTGTGCAATTTCCGGGCGCATCGGAAGGGGGGATATTGCCGGCATTTTGCACCCAGCGGGGGCAGATTATGGTGCGAACGCACCAGAAGGTCGCAGAGACACCTTCCTCGCACGATGCGCCACACACCCATCGGATCAGGTAGCCAAGCTGGGACGACACCGCTCCCGGCTTGCTGGAATGCGACGTCCGCCACCGCGCCAACCCCCTGATCCCCTTAACTTCGCGGCCTGCCTGCCGAAGGAAGATTCATGACTGTCGACAAGGGCGGAGAGAGCCATTCCTCAGCCACCGAAGCGCTCGCAATGGTGGCGCGCCAACCGGTGTACGACGCGGCGATGACCGTCGTCGCCTATGAGCTGCTGTACCGCGAGTCCGCCTCGGCCCTGAAGGCGATGGTGACGGACGCGCGCCGCGCCACGTTGCGCGTGATCGCGAATTCCGCGCTCGAAATCGGGCTCGACCGGCTCGCGGGCGGACTGCCCGTGCACATCAACTTTCCGCCCGAGCTGCTCGCCGGCAGCGATCATCTGCTTCCCGTGCAGCCGGAGCGTGTCGTCATACAAGTGCTCGACGATCTGCCGGCTACGCCCGAAGTGCTCGATGCCCTTCGCGCGCTGCGAGCTCGCGGCCACAAAATCGCAGTGGGCGATTTCTCGTCGCGGCAGAGCAAGCGCGGGTTGCTGGACGTTGCGGACATCGTGAAGGTCGCGCTTTCGCGCGAACAGGATGCGGATCTCGAAGCGACGGTGCGCGAGCTGAAGGGCCGTGGCCTCGAGCTCATCGCAGAAGAAGTCGAAAGCGTCGAGCAGTTCGAGCGCTGCATGGCGCTGGGCTTCGATGCTTTCCAGGGCGACTTCCTGCAGCATCCGGAAACGTTCCGTACGGTGCGGGTGCCGTCGAGCCGGATCGGCACGCTGCGGCTCCTCACCGAGCTGAGCAAACCCGATCAATCGATCAACGAGATCGAGCAGCTCGTGTCGCAGGACATGTCGATGTCCTACCGCGTGCTCCGCTGTATCAACTCGAGCTTCTACAACCTGCCGCGCAAGGTGGACTCGATCCGCCAGGCCATCGTGATCCTCGGGCTCGATCCGCTGCGTCAGCTGTGTTCGCTCGTCGCGCTGCAGGGCTTCGACGACCGTCCGCCGAACCTGCTCGTCGTGGCGATGGCGCGCGCCCGCATGTGCGAGCAACTCGGCCGACTCATCGGCGCAAACGATGCCGGACCGTATTTCATCACCGGCCTGTTCTCGATGCTGAACGTGCTCACCGGCGTGCCCATCGGACAACTGGTCGAAGAGCTGCCGCTGGCGCCCACTATCGTTGATGCGCTCGTTTCGGAAGACGGCGAGCTCGGCGCCGCGCTTCACTGTGTGCGGTCGTATGAGCGCGGGCGCTGGAAAGAAGTGAGCTTCTGCGGCCTGCCGCAGAACGTGATTCGCGCAGCCTATGTAGACGCGGTGTTCTGGGCGGAAGAGACGCGGGCGCTGATCCGGTAGCGCTGATCCGATAGCACTGCTCCAATTGCGCTGATCCGAAAGCGCTGGTCCGAAAGCGTGGCCCAGTAGTGCGAGCCCGGCGAGGGAGCGCGCTTCGCCCGATGCTTGCGGCCTCCTGAGGCACGGCGCATTCTCGTACGCTGCGCTTTGGAATAGGGACGGCGTGCCTGCGTCATGGATTCGATCGTTCGCCGCCGGATTGCAGCAGGTTTATTGGCTGTAGCGTGCGTCGTCTCGCTGGTCGTGTGGATCGGCCACGCGCGGTACGTTACGAGCGATGACGCCGCGGTCAGCGTGGATCCACTGAAAGGTTCGCTCACCGCCGCGAAAGACTCTGCACAGTCTGCAGACGAACGCACCTCAACAACTGCCGACTCACCGAACGCCGGCATCACGACGGCCGGCGTGCCGCCCGTGCAAAAGCCTGCACCCGCTGGCTTCACGATCCGTGGCCGGGTCTACGACGAAACGTCTGGCGTCGGCGTTGCCAATGCCACACTGAGCTTGCGCGACTCAGACGCCGATCGCTTCGGCAAGAACTGGCGTTCGCGTCCCACCACGCGATCTGCAAAAGACGGCTCGTTCGCGTTCAGCGGCGTGCCAGCCGGTCCCATCACGCTGCAGATCACCGCGGAAGATTACGCGCAGGAAGAGTACGAGCTCATCGCGAGCGCCGATGCCGAACCCGTGCAGATCGCGCTTTGGACTGGCGGGACGATTGCGGGTCGCATCACGGATTCAGACGGTGTCACGCCGCGAGCCGCCTCCATCAGCCTCATCAACCTTACCGATACGGTCAGCACGACGCACGGTACGCCCGAATCCGGTGAATTCTCGTTCAAGCATCTCGCTTCCGGTCAGTATCGTGTCATCGGGCAAACGCTCGAGGGCCTCGCCGAGCGCGAGGTGTCGCTGGCAAAAAACGAGCGCGTCGAAGATATCGTGCTGGCACTCGCGGGCGGCCATCGCATCACCGGCGTCGTGACCGTGCCGCGTCCCGAGGAACTGCGCCAGGTCAGAATCCGCATTCGGCGCGATAACAGCGTCGGGCTTCCATATGGCGACGTCACCGTTGAGCCGGACGGCGCCTACACCTATCGCGGCGTTCCTGCCGGGCGCGTTGTCGTCGTGGCCGAGATCGCGATGCGCCGTCAGCTCTCGAAAACCCTCGACATGCCGGCCAATGCCGATGCCACGGTGAATTTCGATTTTCCCGCAGGCACGCGCCTCACCGGTCGCGTGACTCGCGGCGGCGCGCCGCTGCCAGGCGTGCAAGTGGTGCCACGACCAGCCATTGCGCAGACCGAATTTCACTACAACGTGCAAACGTCCGGGGACGGAACTTACACATTCGAGGATCTCGCCGAGGGTGACTACACGCTGCGACTCGCGGGTTACGTGACGCGGCCCATTCGGGTTCACGGCAACACGGAATTCGACATCGACGTTCCGCCCGGCGGCCTTCTCGGGCGCGTGATCGACGAAAGCACTGGCACGGCGCTGGCGAACGCGACCCTCCAGCTGTTGCCAACGGAGTCGAGTGGATCGGGAACGCGTTTGCGCAGCACCTCTGACGCGACCGGACGCTTCACGCTTGCGCCGCTGGAGAACGGCGATTTCCTCATCGTGGTCTACAAGCCGGGGTACGCCTTGGCCAGAAAGCAGATCTCGTACAGCGGCACGGTGTTCGAGATGACGATCCCGCTGCCTTCCGAACCTGGCGTTGAAGTGCGGGTGCGCGACGCTGACGATGGCCGCGCGCTGCGCGAAGTATTGGCCCTCGAGACGGGCAGCCTGGCGCTCGGATCGACGATCCACCTGCCGCTTGGGAGTGATGGCGTCGGCTACCTGCCAGCAGGGCTTGCCGGGCACGAACTGGTTTTCTCGGCACTGGGCTACACACCCGTCAACGTGCGCCCGTGGGATGGCAGGCCGCTGGACCTACAAATGACGCGCAACGGCCGTTGAGCTGGTTTTCGCGGGCTTCCCGCTCTTCTTCCAGGAGAAGCCCAGCGGAAACCCTCCCATGATCCTGCGTCCCTGCGGAATGTTTTTCGGTCTGCTCGCTGCAGCCGGCGCGGTGGCGGCGGCCCCACCCGCGGCCGGGCAGATGTGTGCCTCCAGCGGCTGGACGGGCACGGTTTCATACCTGCGCACGCAGTCCGTCACGAACAGCAAAACGGTGGAGCGCGTGTCGAACCGCGGCCGGGACACGACCGACTTCGAGATGCACAACAATTACAAGGCGCTCATCGCAGTGACCGAAAGCCCGGAGGGCAACGGTTCGAATGTCGGCCGCGCCACCGTCAAACACCAGGGCTCGACGCACGAGACCACGATCGCGAAGGAACGAAATTCCTGCGACCAGGGCAAGTCGTGGCAGGAGATGACGGGCACGTTCGTCAACGAGACCACTTCCACCGGCACGGGCTCGGATGTCGCGAACGTCACCGTCGGCGTCAACGACGATGGCACGTACACGGTCGGCGTTTCGGCGCCGCGCATCGATGGCACCGTCGCGGGCAAGCAATCCTCGAGCTTCAGCGGTCAGTGCACGAAGAAAGAAGGCAAGACGACGAATTATCCGGAACAGCACCTGGCGATCGAAGGCGGCTCGCTGACGAGCGATGGTCGCAATCGGGTCGACCCTGAGAACGCCACGCGGCTCAGCGGCAGCTACTCGACCTCGGCGTTCGGCGCGACGGAAACGATCACGTGGAATCTGCAGCGATGCGCCGCGCCTCTGCGGCTCACCGACGTGAAGTTCGAGGACATGAAATTCCCGAACTGGGATGACTGGCGTGAGATCACCGAGCAGATCGGCACGATCGACGGCAACTGGGTGCGCGTCACGGCCACCGTGCTCAACGCGTCTGCTGAGCATCGCAGCGGCCTGGTCAGCTTCAAGGAGACGTACACGGGCGACAAGTGGGACGGCGCGGGGCCGGACGTGCCGCTGAAGGATCACACGCTGTTCGTCGACCTCGAGCCCGGCGAAGCGAAAGACGTCGAGCTGCTGTGGGATACCTCTGGCTACGCGTGGTTCGACGACGGCCGTCCTCGCCTCGTGCAGCGGGTGAAGTCCGAGCTGTGGGAGAAGAACAAACTCGTCAACGACCTCACGCGCAACCTGAAGATCGCGCCGAAGCCGTTGGTGCTGGTGCATGGCCCGTGGGCGAGCTGGAAGACGTTCGAAACCTGGCAGAACATCCTGACGACCTCGCATTCCTACGAGTGGAAAGCCTTCCCCGTCGGTGAGGTCACGAGCAAAGGCATCATCAACACCGGGCGAGACGTGTTCTCGTCCGAGCAAACGAACACGACCGAGCAGAACGCGGACACGCTGCAGAAGTACATTCGCTACGCGCAGGAAGATCGCAACGCGTGGCACGTGGATATCGTCGCGCATTCCATCGGCGGCCTGATTGCGCGTAACTACATCCACCGTCTCATGCCGGCGTATGACGACGGCCGACCACAGGTCTCGCATCTCGTGATGCTCGGAACGCCAAACCTCGGCACGCCGTGCGCGGACGTCATGGACTTTGCGTTTCGAATGACGGGCACGAGCCCGCGTGTGGTGCAGGAAATGCGCCAGGATTCGATGGCCGCGTTCAATCAGCAGAACGCGAATCGCAAGGGCGTGAAGTTCTCGGCGCTGGCCGGCAATCCGCTCCCGACAACCTGCAAAACGATCGTGCCGAACGACGGGTTCACTCCGGTGCCGTCGGCTCATTGGACGATCGTGGATCGTGCAGTGTCCAAGAGCCTGCACCCGGAGCTGACCGGCACCGCCGATTTTTCGAGCTTCGTGAAGCCGCACGTCGCGATCGGCCCGCGCGGGGATCACGGGCCGGCACTCCCGCAGGCGTCTGAGGTGATGCCTGTTTCGGGAGCGCAGTTTCTCAAGGTCGGCTATCCAGCGATGCGAGCCATCGCGGCGACGAGCAGCGCTACGTCCGATTCACTGAAGCCGGATTTCGCCAAAGCGGTCACGCTGGCGCCGAAACAGACGCTCGACATCGACATCCCTGTGCAGGCGGCGCTCGATTTCGGCATCACTTTCATGGCGGCCCGCGAAGTGTCCGCGACGCTGCTCGATGAGCACGGCGCGATCGTCGGGAAAAACCTGAGCACCGACGCCGCGGCCAGCGCGACATTCCGCTCCCTCTATTTCAACAAGCCTGTTTCCGGCGGCACCTGGAAACTGCGTCTCGAGAACACCACCGCCCAGCCGATGCAGGCGCTCGTGGCCTCCTGGTCGAATGCGGGGCTCAAAGGTGGCGCGGGTACGTGAACAGCAGGAAATGCGCGGTGTTCAGCGCGAAGTGCGCCAGCATCGCCATCTCGATGCTCTGCGTGCGGGAGTAGACGATGCCGTATCCGAGACCTGCCGCGGTGGCGAGCGCCACATAGCTGATGCCGCCGCCGAAATGCGCCAGCCCGAAGAGCAACGCACCGCTGACGATGGCAATGGCGTTGCCCGCGCGAAGCCCGCGTAACGCCGTCGCGAGCTCGCGCTGAATGAAGCCGCGAAACACGGCCTCTTCGCTCAAGCACACAAAGAACAGATTCACGGGCGCCCAGATCCAGAACAGCGGTATCCATTTCGGTTGCCAGGTGAGATACCCGATGGCGCACGCCGCAGCGGCCACCAGGGCGACGTGCGCCGGCACGATCGGCGCGGCACGTCGCAATGCCTGGCGCCACTGGCTCGCGCGGGTCAGCAATGCGCGATGACACAAGCCGACGATGCAGATTCCGACGAGCGTCTTGTCGAAGTTGAGATACAGCGTGAACGGCTCCGCGCCTTCCGAGAGGACGACGCGGTCGAGCACGAGGAAGTTATGGAAGCCGGGTAAGGCGTGCATCCCGAGCAGAACGCTGAGCACGACAATGCCCAGCGCGGCCAGACTCATCCATGCGATTCGCGGCGCGGCGCCCGAGGGGAGCGCCCTCGCCCGCTCATAACCGAAACACAGACCGGCCAGTGCGACGATCCACACCAACGCCGGCCCCACGAGCACCTTGGAGAGGTAGCCGAGGATCACGGCGCTCGACAGCGCGCCGATCCACACCCAACGTCGGGTCCACAAGCCGATCACCGCGAGCAACAAGGTGCAGTAAACGGCGGCGACGAGCGCGGAGGGGGTGTTGATCATGGGTGCGGACAATAACAACGGAAATCCCGCGCGGGCCACGGACTTTCGCCGCTGTCATACCGCGCGGGCCAATTACGACTTCTTGTGTTGGATCAGATCGTGAAAGGCCGCTGCGTCTCGAAGGCGTCGTTCGGCGGGCCCACGCGATAGTAGTCGGGCTTCTGATAGTCCGGCATGGCGCCGCAGAGCGCGGCGTGGAACTGCGAATACGCGCCTGCGAACGCGCCGCCGCTCCACGTGCGTTCCAGCACTGCGGCGAAGTGTCCGGGAAGGCCGGCACCATCGGCATACTGTTCGTTGCGGCAGGAGGTAATCACCAGCACCGATGCAGAGAGCGACTCACTGAGCTGGGTCGCTTGCAATGAAGGAATGCCGCCGCTGCAGTTGTCGGATACCACGAGTACGCGGACGCCAGCGCGAAACCGCCCCAGATCGGACTTGAGTTGCTCGTCGTTGAGTGATCCGTCGTAGAGCTGCCAAAGCCCGACTGGCTCGCGCGAGACCGCGCGATCGCGGAGGCGGATACGTCCGCCATGACCGGAGAATGTGATCAGCGCGATGTCGCCCGGCGCGCTCACCGCGGCCAGCTCGTCGATTCTCCCGCGAACCGCTGCGCGCGTTGCGTTCTCACCGAGCAGTAGCAAAGGAGAGTCGAATCCTTTCTGCCGCGCGATCTCGGCGAACGTCAGCGCATCGGACTCTGCTTCTACCCCGATGCATAGAGCGCGGCCACTGGCCATGCGAACCGTCGACACTCAACCATCCCCCGGCGGGCCGCTCCCCGCGCCGTTCTGTCGGATCTGATAGCCGCTGTAGTACGAAAACACGATCAGCACCAGGTTCGGGTTTGGCGCCGCCACCGCGTTCTTCAGATAGACCATTCGCACGCGATCGACTGTCGGCTGGCGCCTGCTCTCCGGGCTGTGATCGATGAACAGCGGCAGGTAGGCCTCGAGCCGCTCTAGTGGCGTATCGTTGCGGTAAAGCGCGGCGATCAGCGAGTCCAGTCCCGCGGCGTACTCGGGTTCCTTGTCGGGGCCCCAGGGCGGCAGCTTGTTTGGCAACGGCGGCACAGGCTGCGTACCAAGCGGTGTGAGCAGCAGCTCAGACCAGTTATGCAGCATGCATCCGCCTGGATATTTGAGTCGGAACTGCACCACCTGGTCTTCGCCATGCGGGTTGCACAGGTACTTCGGCTCGAGTTTGAAACGTGGCTTGCCACCCGGCGGGCCAACCAGAAGCTTGGTGCCGTAGTTCTCCCTGAAATCGATCTCGACGTGGGGCGTGTGCAGCCAATGGGTCAGGTCCATCGTGTCGTCCTTCGTGCGCTGGGTTCTTCTAGTCGTGCGTCAGTTGCGTGATACATACACTGCGAACGGCGCCCAGAGGGCCGGGTCGAGGGATGGCGTGCGAACGAGCGTCGTGCGAATCGCGTTACTCAGGGCCATCTCGACCCGCTGCCCGTCTGCGGTGATGTACCGATACATATCGGTCATGAGATCTGCAGCAATCGCATCGGATACGGGCCACAAAGAGCCGACAACCGAACGCGCTCCACGTGCAAGGGCCGCGTAGCGAAGTCCGATGAGACCTTCGCCTGCAAACTCGCGTCCGAGCGCCGTATCGCACGCACTCAAGGCAACCACTTCTGCGTCGAAGGTCAGACCCATGAGGTCGCCGGCGCGCACGTACTGATCTGCAACGCGGCCCTCGCGCCCCCAGCCTCCCAGAATGAGCGCGGAAAGCTGGGGGATCTCCGAATCGATAATTCCGTGGGATGCGAAGTGGATGAAGCGATAGGCGGAAAAATCCTGCGCAAGCACGTTCGCGCGGGTGGCATCAAAGCCTTCGAGCCGATCGATGGGGCCGAGTCCGGGCAGCGCGCGGATGCGTTCCGCCTCGCGTGCGCTGGAATACAGCCGACCGAGCTTCGCGGGATCCACGCCGGATCGGACGCGCAACAGATCGTTGAGGCGATCCGGTGTACTGGGACGCGCACGCGCATCACGTTGCAGTCGCTGATCATCAGCTCCATAGACCGGATCAGCCACCAAAAGCATGCGCGACTTGCTCCATGCAGCCGGCCGCGACGTCGCGTCTGTAGAGATCAGGCGCAGCGCTGGTGCTAACGCGATAGCGAAACGCTGAATCAGCCATGGCCGCTCCGTGGATGAACTGTCACGAAGTGCTGCGAACGGAACGTAGTGAAGCGGTCCGTCAGGGACGAACGTAATCTGAGACGCCGTGGCGAGCTGCGTTACCAGCGGCGCAATGAGAAGCTGATGGAGCTCCGCTGATCGGTCCATGCGATCGCGAACTGGTGTCTTTGCGTAAGAACGCATCGAGTCATGCAGACCACGCGCCGCGCGCTCCACCTGTTCGCTAGCCGAAAGTCTTAGCCAGCGCACCTGGCCACCGACGATTGCCCAGGCGTAGGTGTTGCGGCCTCCCACCCAGTACTCGACGAAAGCGCGTTCGGGCGACGCCGCGAGAACGGCACTGATGCCGTCCACACGCTTCCCAACAGGCAGCTTCTCGCGTGGAGCAGCGCCCTCTGCCAATTCCGCAGTGACTACGCCGAGCCGCGCACGCAGCCGGGCGATATCTTCACGAAGAGCACGGGCGGCCGCGTCATTCGGACCGGTGCGATCCTCGCGTGTTGAAAGTTGGAAGCGGCGATCCGCGATATCCCGATAAAGAACCGCCGCCTTTCGTTGCAGCTCGGCCAGTTCGGGATTTTCGTCACTGTTGAACCGCTGCGCGCGCAGCTGTTCGAAAGCTACCGCGCGGGACTCGTCCGCAGTACGCAGGCTCTCCAGTGCGACCGAACGCGCAGCGGTCACGTTCCGCGCGGCCAGCAGTGCCGTGTACCGAGTCCACAGCAAATCGATCTTCAGGTCGAGCGCGGGCCGCACGGACTGCGCGATCGACGCACGGTATTCCGGGTTCGCCGTCTGCGCGGTCAATTCGCCTGAGAGGCTCAACGCTTTGGTCAGCGTGACGAGTGCCTTCGCGTCATCGCCCGCTTCGTGCTCCAGGCGTGCGAGCTCCAGGCGCGCATCGAACTCGTCCGACACCGCCTCGAACGTACGCAAAGTCGCGACAGCCGATTCAAGGTCGCGCCGGCCAGCTTCAAGATTGCCGGCAGCCCGATAGAGCTTGCCGCGTTGTGCGCGTGCCAGCGCCTGAACCAGCGCGTCGCCGTTCGTCGCGGTGCCTGCAAGTGGGTTCAGCATGCTGAGCGCGGTGTTCGACTGGCCCTGTGCCCCATAGTCCGCCGCCAGGCGAATGAGAATGCGGGAACGTGCAGATGGTGGCGTTGCGAGCGACAGTGCTTCCGCGTTGTGTGCTGACGCGTGCGTGAAGTCCCCCAGCTCGTGTTCGATGACGGCCAGGGCACGAAGGGCGGCTACGCGACCGCGCGCGTCCACGTCGGGTGTCAGCATTTCGAGCGCGCTACGGAGAAATCGCAGGCTGAGATCACGGTCGCCGATCGCATAGTACGTAACGCCCATGCCGTAATAGCTGCGTGCCCGTGCACGATCGAGCTGCAGACTGGTCGCCACATCAAGCGCCTGGGCGTGCAACCGCAGCGACTCATCAAAGCGGCCCGCGGCGTAGTGCGCCAGCGCGCTGCTGTAGAGCGTGGCGAGATAGAGGTCCGGGTACGGCTGCGGCCCCATGAGGCTGAGGGCCCGCTGCAGGCGGGGTAACGCTGCCGTCAGTCGCCCGAGGCCCCACTCGCACAATGCAATGTTCTGGAGGGCGACGGCCACGCGCTGAATCTCGCCGAGCCGTTCGAACTCCGCCAGCGCGCGATTGAAGTGCTGAATCGCAGGCTCGAAGCGAGCCTCGTAGAAATAGGCGAGCCCAATGTTGTTGACCTGCAAGGCGCGGTCGTATGGCTCATTTCGCTGCGCGTGGAATCGTTCGAGCGTCACCAGCAGCGCACGAGCGCGGTCGAGCAACAGATGCGAATCGCGCGGGGTCTCTGGCGTTTGCCCTGATGATTGGCCTGAAGACGACGACTTCGTCGCCATCTCGAGCCAAGCGGCTGCGAGAATCGCTTGGGCACGCGCGTGTGCGTACGTGCTGGCTGAGTTCTCCAGCGTTGTGACCGCCTGCTCCGCGAACTTCGCGGCAGACGACCACTCCTGGAGGTCGTAGTAGTTCAGCGCGGCCAGTGCGTGCTCAACCTCACCGCGTTCAGCCAGACGCGAAGCACTAGCGAATGTGGCGACGGCCTTTTCATAGAGGGCGCCTGCAGCCGACAACGCCGCATGCGGATTCGAGGCAGGCGAAGTTGGCGCCGCGCGTTCGCCGCGTGTTGTTGACTGCGCGGTCGCATACGCGAAATCCGCTGCGGCAAGACCTTTTTCCAGCGCGATACACGAAATGTCACCGGTTTCCAACGCGCGTGACGTCGCGACCGCGAGCACACGTACCGAGCCCGACACGCCCGCATGCTCGCGCCCCCGAATGACGAGTTGCACGGGACCGCGTGCGGAAGCCGCCAACCACATCCGTTGTATCCCTGACCTCGCGACCGGATTATCCGCTAACGCAAGCGAGACGTCGGAAGGGTCACGCGCGTTTAAAACGACGTCCACGCCACGTTCCACTGCATAGATGAGTGTGTCGCCGCCGCGCATGCTCGCGGGCAGCTCAATGCGGCGTTCGGCGTTTCCTGCGAGCGAAAGCGTTCGATCAATGAGTGTGGAATTCGCAGCGAGTGACTCGATACACCGTGGCCGGGCCACAACTGTTGACGTCACTGCAAGCGCCGCGCGAGTAGGTAATGCCTGCAGCACCACAATGAGCGTGACGAATACCGCGGCTGGCAGCTTTGGAAATCTGCTGGACGATCCAACGCGTGGTGTCCCACTCCGTATCCGCAGTTGCAAAGCGGCCTTGCTCCCAATGTGCGAGTTCGATACATCTCGCGCGGTCGGGAGTATACGGGCGACTACCGCTATACTGATCCGGCCCTCATCGTATGGGCAGGGAGCAGCAGGTTGAATCGCATTGGCCGAGCGTGACGTACCCCTAACCAGTGCGAGCACGGGCCATGAGGGAGTGCAGGAAATGCTCCTTCGCGACATGTCCGGTCTCAAGGCACAACTCACCCGCGTGACTCGCGATCCGGATCTGGCAGCGGATCTGCTACAGGATGCGATCGTCACCGCTCTGCAGAAGCTCGAGGCAGGTGAGATCGAACACCGTGGCCAGCTGGATGGCTATGTCTACCGGGTCGCGCTCAATCACCTTCGTAACTACCGTCGCAAGGACAAATCCCCAGTCTCCGGTCCCGAGACCTTGCCGGAGATCGAAGACGCCGAGGGAGAGCAACGTCCGGCCCGAGCGATCCTGGGCGGCCAGTTCGGCACTGTTGTGACGCAACTCCTTAAAGAAATGTCCAGCCCCCGGGATAGGGAGGTGTTAATCCGGTTCTACTTACAGGAAGAAGAAAGGGGCGCAATTTGCCGGTCGCTGGCGCTCACCGACTTACAGTTCAACCGGGTCATCTTCCGCGCACGCGGTCGGTTCCGGGAGCTGCTGGAACGCAGGGGTTATGGAAGGTCGGACTTTCTGGCCATCGGACTGGCGCTCATAGGGGCTTGAAGGCCATGGATCGCAAGCAGATCGAAGATGAACACATCGTGGCCCGGTATCTCGCGGACCAGCTCTCGCCTGCCGAAGTCGATGCCTTCGAGGCCTACTACCTCGAGCACCCGAGCATGATCAGGGACATCGAGCAGGCGCTGCGGCTGAAGGAAGGCCTCGCCACTTTGCGTGACAGGCAACAGCTCGACGCCCTCATGCGCGCGCGCCGGTGGCGCTGGGCGCTGCCTCTGAGCATCGCTGCCGCCGTCATGATGGCGCTTGCAGGCGTGCTGGCCTGGCAGGGTGGCCACCGTGGAACACCGCCGGTTGCGGCCACGATTCAGGAACTGATAGGCGACGCGAAAACGCCGCTGCCGATCGGTGGTAAGTATCTTCTCGTGCGCATGCGCGGCACCGAGCCCGCGCTGCAGATTCCGCTGCCAGCTTCACGTAGCGCGCTCGAGCTGCAAATGTTGCCGGCTTCGGGCACGGCGGGAGCGCCGTACCAGGTCGAAGTCGAGAACGTGGATACCGACGGCCGCTCCACCCTGCTCGGCCGCATCCGTGGGCTGACACCCGGCGAGGATGGACTCGTCAGTGCGGTGGTCGACAGCGGCAATCTGCAGGCGGGGCGTTACGTGGTGTTGCTCACGCCTGCTCGCGTCGACGAAACGACACCCGCCGAACGCTTCGCCATCGAGCTGCGTTAGCGATATTGCCTTTGGCGCATTCGCAGAGCAGCGCCGACGTCGCTAGTTCGCGGCTGGAGCCTTCGGCCCTTCCGCCGGTGGCGCAAACGTCGTGGTCGTGCCCGCGTCTGAATGCGTCACCTCGGTCTGTGCAGCCTTCGGGTCAGGCGTCGTCGGAGTGGGCATCTCCTGCTTCTTGCACGCGGTCAGGCTGACGGCAAACGCCGCAGCCAGAGCGATGTAGGTCAACCCTTCGGCACGTCGGTTCATTTGAGCGCCTCCTCTGGCAAGTCCAGTCGCTGCGCCGGATGCTACCCCCTTCGCGGTGTGCTGTGGCTGCTCGGCTCGCGCTGTCACGAAAACAGGACGGTAGCGTCATGCGTGTAGACTCGACGCCGTGGTTTCCAACGAGAGTGTCCCCCTGTCTGCGGCGTCCACGCGCGAAAGTGCGTTGCTGGACCGTGCGTTCACGCGCGCAGCGGGCGCACCACTCGTCGAGGGCAACAGCGTCCGGCTGTTGAAGAACGCCAGCGAGAACTATCCCGCGTGGCTGGAAGCGATTCACGCGGCGCGCGATAAGATCTATTTCGAGAATTACTTCGTCTGCGACGACCACATCGGTCGCGAATTCGCAGCGGCGCTGGCAGAGCGCGCGCGTGCCGGCGTTCGCGTCTGCTTCGTGCACGACTGGCTCGGCTCGCTCGGCAAGACATCGCGTCGATTCTGGCGAACGCTGAACGACGCGGGCGTCGAAGTCCGCGAGTTCAACCGTCTGCGCTTCACGAGTCCGATGGACGTGCTTCATCGCGACCATCGCAAAGTGCTCGCGGTGGATGGCAGCGTCGGCTTCGTCACCGGGCTCTGCGTTGGCGACATGTGGGTCGGCAACGCTGCGCGCAACATCGAGCCGTGGCGCGACACCGGCATCGAGGTGCGCGGGCCCGCGTTGTGCGACATCGAGCGCGCGTTCTCGCATGTGTGGGATGCGATCGGTGAGCCGCTCGCCGCCGAAGACCTCATCGCACGTGCAGCGGTGCCCGCGGCCGGAGACGTCTCGCTGCGAATCGTCGCCAACGAACCGGGCACCACCGGAATTTTCAGGCTCGATCAGCTCATCGCGGCCGCAGCCCGGCGCACGCTTTGGCTGACGGATGCTTACTTCGCAGGCGTTGCGCCTTACGTGCAAGCGCTACGTGCCGCCGCCGTTGACGGCGTGGACGTGCGATTGCTCGTCCCCGGATCCAGCGACATCCCGGTGTTGAGACCTTTGTCGCAAGCCGGCTTTCGGCCGCTGCTCGAAGCCGGCATCCGCGTGTTCGAGTGGAACGGGCCGATGCTTCACGCCAAGACCGCCGTCGCCGATGGGCGTTGGGCGCGCGTCGGGTCCAGCAACCTGAACGTGGCGAGCTGGATCGGCAACTTCGAGCTCGACGCCGTGGTCGAGAACGATGCGTTTGCGGCGCAGATGGAGGAGATGTATCTCGAAGACCTGGAGAACGCGACGGAGATCGTGCTCGAGGCGCGCAAGAAGCGCCCGAGGCTCACGGCGGTGCCGCGCGGAGAGCCCACGAAACAGGGCGGAAGTGCTTCGCGGGCCGCGGCGGGAGCATTGCGAATCGGTCGCGCGGTCAGCGCGGCGCTTTCGGAACAGCGCGTGCTGGCGCGTACGGACACACGGCTCGTCGGCGTTTCAGGGGCGTTGTTATTGTTGATCGCCGCAGTCGGCGTCGTATGGCCGCTCGTGATCATGGTGCCGCTGGCGATACTGCTGATCTGGATGGGGCTCGCGCTGTTGATTCGCGCGATTACGATGCGAGGGGAGCGACGCGCGCGCGGCTTGCCGCCGACGCGAGTTCAGGCGGCGAGTGAAGGCAGTGACAATTCCAAGGTGAAGATCCAGGCGTAAGAGGGCGTAAGAGGAAGAGTCCGGAAGCCCTCAATCGCCGGGCGGCTCGGAGAGCATCAGTGCGGCTAGCTCGAAGCGCCTTCCCAGCCGCCCGGCGATTGAGGGCTACTGGTTGCAGGCGCCAAGAACGCTACGGCACCGCTTTATTCGCCTCGATCCCCGCGTCGTTCCCATATTCGCCGGCCGGCACCAGCTCATAAAACCCGCTGATCTTCAGCCGCACCACCACCGGCTTCACCGACTGGTTCTGCAGATACCAGCCGAACACTCCGTCGAACGGCGCCACGAGCGTGCCGCTCGATTGCCGGCCCGTGGCCTGCCGATACTCGACCACCGTGGCTTCGCCGCCGTCTTTTGCCGGCGCTTCACCATGAAAGTCGTAGTAGAACTCTTCGGGATTCTCGAGCCCGGTCACCGTCCACGAATAGGCGATCGTGCCGCCCGTCTTCATGCGCACCTTGTATTCGAGCTCGGATCCCTCAATGCCGACCTCGCCGGACTTCAGCGGAATGTCGACGAAATCTGAACGATAGCCCGCGTCGTAGTAACGAACCGCCGCCCCGCCCGCGGCGCCCGACGCATCCGGCGGCGCCTGCACCTCGGCCGCGGTGACCGTCTTCGCACCGGCGAGCCGAATCACGCCGGTCATCCGCCCGATGCCCGTCGGGTCGATGCGAAACTCCGCAGGCAATACGAAGCACACCACGATGAGGGTGGCGACCAGCAGCGCACCGAGCACCATCCACAGCAGCTGCGCTTTCGGCACGTGCAACGAAGGCTGTTCGACCACAGACATCTCAACTGGTCCTTTCAGAAAAGTAGCCCGCGAGCTGGTACTCCACGAGCACGAAGCCGGCGCACAGGATCAGCACGTTCGCGAACGCCGCGTAGCGACCGAAAGCCGCGGCCCGGCGCCACATCAGGATCAACGCGAGCATCAGCGTGAGCGCGATGAGCTGGCCCAGCTCGACGCCGACGTTGAACGACACCATGTTGGCCACGAGTCCGTCCTTCGAGGGATTCAGGTCCTGCAGCTTGGTCGCCAGGCCAAACCCGTGCACCAGTCCGAAACCCAGCACGGCCACTTTCGAGTTGGGCTGCACGCCGAACACGGTCTGGAAGCCGCCGAGATTGTCGAACGCCTTGTAGACCACGGAGAGGCCGATGATCGCGTCCACCAGATACGCATTCACGTGCAGGCCGCCGAGCACACCCGCCAGCAACGTGATGCTGTGGCCGATGCTGAACAACGTGACGTAGAGCGCCACGTGACTCAGCCGGTAAAGAAAGAAGATCACGCCGAGAATGAACAGCAAGTGGTCATAGCCCGTGACCATGTGCTTGGCGCCGAGATACAGGAACGGAAACACCTGCACGCCGGAATTGCGGGCGACGAACTCGGCATCCTTGCCTGCGATGCCGTGTGCGTGCGCGTCGAGGCCAAAGGCCAGACACAGCACGAAAAGCACCGCGACGGTGCGAATGAGAGGGCGGGATGACATGGCGCCGGAACGCTACGCGAATCGGCCCGCTTCAGCGAGCCCGGCGGCGGCCATAACCGTTAACGAACGAACCTATTACGGATCGGAACCGGCTGATAACGGAAAGGTTGGGCAGCGACGTCATCACACCGTCGCGCAAACATCGCCGTGGCGCTATCGTTTGGTCCATTCGGTTCTGGAGCAGGACATGAACAGCAATTCAAAGGCCGCGACAGCGGTCGGCGCCATGATGGCGCTCGTCGTCGCGGCGGTCGCTGCCGCAGTGGTTGCATCTCCCGCCGTGGCCTCGGCGCAGTCCACAGCTCCCAGCAGTGCGGAACTGGCGCAAGAACGCGAGGCCGTCGCGCAATGGAAAACCAAGCGCCTCGAGCGCCTCAAGAGTGAGACGGGATGGCTCACGCTCACGGGACTCTTCTGGCTCGAGCCCGGCGAAAATACTTTCGGCCGCGCGAAATCGAATTCGCTGAGGCTCGACAATGCTGCGCTCGCCACGCGCGCGGGCGCGTTCGTGGTGAAGGGCAACCAGGTGAAGTTCATCGCGCGCAAGGGCGCGGGAATCACGCACGACGGCAAACCCGTCACGTCGATCGATCTGGTCGCGGACACGGCGGGCGAGCCCACGGTGCTGAACAGCGGTTCGGTTGCGTTTTTCCTGATCGAGCGCGCCGGCAAGCTGGGCGTGCGCGTGCGGGATAGCGAAAGCCCGCATCGAAAGAATTTCAGCGGGCTCGAATACTTTCCGGTGGAAGACGGCTGGGTGTTCAATGCGCGCTTCGAGCCCTACGCCGAGCGCAAGCAGGTGCCCATCGTGAACATCCTCGGCATGCAGGAAGAAATGGAAGCGCCGGGGGCAGTGGTATTCACCAAAGATGGCAAGGAATACCGGCTGGATGCGGTGCTCGAAGCCCCCGAAGACAAAGAGCTGTTCGTGATGTTCGCGGACGGCACGAGCGGCAAAGAAACCTATGGTGCGGGACGGTTCATGTACGTGCAGATGCCGAAAGACGGCATCGTGCGACTGAACTTCAACAAGGCGTACAACCCGCCGTGCGCGTTCAATGAGTTCGCCACGTGCCCGTTACCACCGCCGCAGAATCGGCTGACGGCGCTGCGCATCGATGCCGGCGAGAAGAGTTACGCGGGCGGGCACCAGCCCTGAGAGTTAGCTGACAGGTTGAGCGTGCCGGGGGGCCTGATGTCGCGGCCCCGCCGCTCGTTCGCGTCAGCCGCGCGCCCACACCAGCGTGCGATTGTTCGCGGGCATCTCATAGTCCCGCACGAGCTCGAAGCCGATGCTGCGCGCGAGCGCGTCCACCGCTTCGAAATCACGGATGCCGCTCGCGGCCGAATACTGCTGCTTGAGCCACACATCGAACGCCGCGTTGCTGTCGCTCGTAAATTTGCCGCCGTAATTGAACGGCCCATAGATCGCGAGCACCGAGTCGTCCGCCATCACCTGTTCGAGCGCGTCGAACAAAGTCTGCACTTCGGCCCAGCTCATGATGTGCAGCGTATTGGCCGTGAACACCGCGTCGTAGGGCCCGCGGGGCCATGGGCCCGTGACGTCCAGCTCCAGCGGCTGAAGCACGTTCGGCAGCGCTGCCTCGTCCAGCCACATGCGGATGCCCGGCAGGTTTTCCGCCCGGTCTGACGTCTGCCACGTGATGCCCGGCAGCGCCGCGCCAAAATAGACGGCGTGCTGTCCGGTGCCGCTGCCGATCTCAAGTGCCTGTTTCCGGGCTGAAAAGTGCCTGAGCAGCACATCCAGGATCGGTTCCTGATTCCGGTCGCACGAGGGGGCATGAGGCTTCACAGGCAATGACATGAGCTGATTCCCGGGATCTTCCCGCTACTGAGTGTAAAGGCCAGCGCCCCAATCGACGCGGCCCTCCTCAACACCTGTAACAGATTGCTCCCGGAGACCCTCATGTTTACGCGTTTCGTCCTCGTCGCCCTGTTGGGTATCGCCACGTTTGCCAGCCGCGCCCACGGCGCCGAATTGCCGCATCCGACGGTCGAATATTCCGCGGATCGCATCATGGAAACCGAGTCCGGCACCTTCGAAGGCAAGGTGTACGCGACAAAGGACAAGGAGCGTTCCGAGACGACGATGCGCAACATGCAGAGCGTGATGATCCTGCGCCGGGATCAGCAGATCGGCTACATGCTCATGCCGGCGCAGAAAATGTACCGGCAGATGGATCTGGCGCAGGCCCAGCAGCAGAGCGGTGCAGCGCCCCAGAACCAGGTCGATATCACGGAAGTGGGCCGCGAGACCGTCGAAGGCCAGAGCACCACCAAGTACAAGCTGATCATGAAGGACGGCAGTGCCGGCGGCTTCATGTGGTTCACCGCGGACGGCATCCTCATGAAGATGGACACCGTCGTGAAGAACGGGCGCGACAAGAGCCGCATGACGATCACGCTCAAGAACCTGAAGATCGGCGCGCAGGACGCGGCGCTGTTCGAAGTGCCGGCCGGTTACAACGCGATGCCTTCGTTCGCAGGCATGGCTGGGGCCAGGCGCACGATGTTCAGTCGCTGAGACCCACATCTGACCTCCCGTCGCACGAACTCCAGGACCTGAACCATGAACCCGAAACTCACCACCGCAGCGGTGCTCTTCAGCGCGCTGCTGCTCGCCGGCCCCGCTTTCGCCGATTGTCCGGGTCCGTTCCTGCGCGACGTGAAGCGCTCGTTCGAAAACGGCAAGACCGCCGAAGCGCGCGGCGACAAGGAAGCCGCGCTGTTCTCGTATCACGCCTCGCTCGGCGACGTGTGCGAAGGCGCGAATCCTTACGAGATGGATGCGATCAAGCGCGCCTCTCCGCTCGCCACCGAGCTGGGTAGCGCGGCGGAAAAGCGCGGCGACTTCTCCAAGGCTGCGCAGCTGTATGACGCCGGCGGGCAGTTCGCGGCCGCAGATCGCGCGTATATCCAAGCGGTGCGTGCACGGCCGGACGACACGTTCGCGTATCAAGGCGCGCTCGAGTACTACCGCAACCGTGCGCCGGACTCTGCGTTCGCTGCGAACAATGCGAGCGTTCTCAAAGTGGTTGGCGCGTACAAGCAGGACCCGAAGTATCTCGCGGAAGTCAACGCGATGCCGGCGAAGGGCATTGAGCGTGCGACCCAGCGCGAAGCGGCTGCGTTCAATGAGCAGTACCTGAAAGAGTACGTGCAACTGATCCAGGGCCGCAGTGAAGACATGACGGATGCCAACAGCATCCAGCGCACCATCGCAGCTCAGCAGGCCTTCGTGCAGAAGTGGAAATCAGAAGATTTGCTGAAAGACGCGCGCACGGCGCTCGATAACCTGAAGATGTGGGGCGTGACCTCGTCCGATGCGCAGCTGAGCAAGACAGTCGCCACGAAGGTGGCACAGCTCGCCGAGCAGCACGCAACGACGCTGCGTCAGAAATACAGCGGCGCGCCGAAGCTTCTCGAAGATGCGATGGACTACTACCGCGCGCTCGGTAGCGAGAATCCCAAGGTGGGCGCGTCGATCGGCTCGGTGCGCGCTCAGGCGCTGAAGCTGGGCGATGAAGCCAGCGCGAAGCAGCGACTCAATCTCGCCGCGGAGTACTACGACGTCGCGAATGCTTCGGAGAAGGCACAGGCCGCGCGAGATCGCATGCAGGCAGTGGCCATGCAGAAAATGCAGCCCTCCATCGGCCAGGCGCAGAAGCAGGCGGAAGCGCTGGCCGCTCAATACGGCTCGCCGGAACAAGTCGCTGAGCTGCGGAAGCAGGCGGAGGCCGCGCGCAAAGCCATGCAGGAACAGCAGGCCGCGTCGAAGGCGAGCAACAGAAAGTCCGCCGATGACCTGTCGAAAGACCTCGGGCTATGAGGCGCGCAGCAGCTCGCCGAGCTGCGCGATGGCCCGGTCGAAGCCGGGCGTCCACGGATGGCCGGAGTTGAGACGCAGGCAGTTCCGGAACTCGCGCCGCGGTGAAAACAGCGGACCCGGCGCGAGGCTGATGCCCCGATCCAGCGCGGCTCGATGCAGCTCGAGGGTATCGACGCCGCGTGGCAGCTCGACCCAGACGAAATAGCCGCCGTCGGGACGCGTCACGCGATAGCCGGCGGGAAAATGCTTTTGGAGCGAGCCGAGCAGCGCAGCCTGTTGTTGCGACAGGGCCTGCCGCAGCTTGGTCAGATGCGCGTCGTAGCCATCCTGCTTCAGGAAGAGCGCGATGCCGTCCTGGATCGGCAGGCTCGTCGAGATCGACGTGATGATCTTGCGCTTCTGCACGTCTGCGGCGAACCGTCCCGCCGCCACCCAGCCGAGACGATAACCGGGGGCGAGACACTTCGAGAAAGAGCCGCAGCTCAGCACGCCGCCCTTCGATTCGAAAGCCTTGGCGGGATGCGGGCGCTGGTCGCCGAAGTGCAGCTCGGCATACACGTCGTCTTCGATGAGCGGCACGCCGTGCTTTTCCAGCATCGCCACGAGCTCGCGTTTTTTCGCATCCGGCATCGTTGCGCCGAGCGGATTCTGAAAGCTGGTCATGAGCCAGCACACGCGAATCGAATGCCGCTCGATCGCCTGACTGAGCGCGCCGATATTCACGCCTTCCCGTGGATCCGTGGGAATTTCCACGGCCTTGAGGCCCAACGCCTCGACCGCCTGGAGACAGCCGTAGAACGCTGGCGCCTCGACCGCGACCGCATCGCCCGGCCGCGTGAGCACCTGAAGCGAAAGATTCAACGCTTCGAGCGCGCCACTCGTGATGACGATCTCTTCTGCCGACACATGTGTGCCGTACTTGAGGTAACGGCGCGCGATCTGCCTGCGCAGGTCTGCGCTTCCGGGTGGAAGGCTTTCGACGGTGCTCCACGGGTCCATGCGCCGCGCGCCGCTGCCCAGATAGCGCGCGAGACGTGGCCACGGAAACAGCGTGGGACTCGGGAATGCGGAGCCGAGCGGGATGACATCGCGATCGCGTGAGGCGTCGAGAATCTGGAACACCAGCTCGCTGACGTCTACACGAGTGGTTCGGGCTGAGCTTCTCGCGCGGCGCGGCTCGGCGGCGCGACGGTCGTTCGGTTTGCTGACGTAGTAGCCCGACCGCGGCCGGGTTTCGATGAGCCCTTTCGCTTCGAGCAACTGATAAGCGCGCATCGCCGTTGCAGGGCTCACGCGGCGCTCGCGCACCAGATCCCGCACGGACGGCACGCGCTCGCCCACGCGCAACGTGCCATCGGTGATGAGGCCGGAGAGATGACCGGCCAGGTCTTCATAGAGCTTCAAGCGGCGGACCTGCCACTGCATTGGATAGCCAAAGCGGCCACTCTCGGCGTGACGATCAATGCACGCTGTGCGGCTCGATCCACCCGAGCCGCCACGCAATCATGAGCGCGATGAACAGCGCCACGGAGACGGAGATGCGCACGGTCAGCGCCTTCACCATCTTGCCGGAATTCTGCGGTCCGCTCGACATGGCGTAGAGCGCCTGACCGAGACTGACGACGATGATGACGAGGCCCACGGCGAGCAGCACTTTCATTTCGGTTCTCCTCCCAACTTCAATGCGCGAGCGGCTTCTTCCTCGCGTTTCTCACGACGCACCGTCGCCACCACGGTGGCCATGGCCACGCTGATGAGCGACACGAGCGCAATCATGAGGAACGCGAGCCCGCCGGCGAGGCGGAAGCCTTCATAGATGCCGAAGATCAGCCCGATGGGGGTGGTGACCAGGAGCATGGGTTTGGCGATTCGCATGATGGGCACGAGTTTAGGGGGGAACTGATATGCATAACAGATACAGAATGGCACCTAAAAATGCATAACAGATGGGAGGCCCTCAAACGCCGCGGCGGCTCGGAGCGTTTCTACAGCCCGCTCTTAGCCGCCCGGCGATTGAGGGCCTCTTGGGAAGCCCTCAGTCGCCGGGCGGCTAAGAAGGCGAAGTGCCAAAGTCCACGCTAATAATGCGGCGGCTTCTCCTCCTCCAGCGTATACGGCCGATCCGCCGCCTGCCCCGCGTCCAGCCGTGCGGTCAGCCCCGTCAGCCGCGCATGCAGGAGATCGAGCTCCTTCCGCTGCTGATAGACGACCTCGCTCAATTCCGCGTTGGCGCGTTCCAGGAACGCGATCTTGATTTCGATCTGCTCGAGTGTTTCGGGGGTCATGCGGCGAAGGCTATCATCCCGCTCCCTCGTTGGGCCGACCCGCACCAGAGCAAGAACATGGGCTACGAATTCAATCCCCAATCCCAGCGCTTCGACGTGCCCAACCCGCATCGGGTGGAGAACCTTTTTCTGGCCGTGGGCGCGGCGGTGCTCATCATCAGCGGGTTCATCAGCCTGCTGATCGCGCGCAGCCGGTTTGCGGAAGGCGCGAGCGCAGCCGTCCACACCGGAAGCTGGGCAGCGCTGATCGTCGCGGTGGCCACGCTGTTTGCAGGCTTCACGCTGGTCACGTGGATTCTGTGGCAGCTGCGGTTCTACTTCGGGCGCGAACAACCCAGTCCGCTGGCGCCAAACCTCTCGCCGACGCAAACCGGCGAATCCAAGGAAGCGCGCGGCGTCACGGAGACGATGCGGCAGAACGCGTTTCACTATGACGTCCCTGTCAGCGGCATCGACCAACTGCTCTACACGTGGATGCCCGATCTCATCTTCTCGCCGCCGCCGTTGCAGAGAATCGCGCGGGCGCAATTCCGCAATCTGCTCGCGTTCGGCGCGCTGCTGGTCAGTGCGCTGATTGCCGTGTTCGGCGTAACGCATCCGGGCCAGCGCGGGCTCGTGTTCATGCTCTATTGCGCGCTGGGCCTGTGGATTCTCGTGCGCGCCCTGCGCAGAGACGGCGGTGCCGTCGAGCTGAGCGTCGTCTCGCTCATCGCAATAGCTGTGGCCGTCGTCATCGGGCCGGTGGCGCTCGGCATGCTCTTGCCTGCGAACATGCCATCACCGCTGAACATGAGCTGGGGACTGCACGCGTCCCTCGTCGTGTTCGGCGGCATCATCGCCACCACGCTGCTGTTGTTGTCGGTGCTCACGCAGACGTTGCGACCGACGACGATTTCGATGACGAACCACCTCGAAGTCGTCTCGTTCAACGGCTCGCCCAACCAGCTCGTGGTGCACTTCGCGCGCACGCTGCAGGAGCTGTGGTTCGAAAAGATTCCAAACCGCCGCTACATCACGCAGCCGCCGCAGGTGGTCGGCGCGCGCGGTTCGTTCTCGGGCGAAGTGCTAGAGGAGTCCCAGCCCGTGCCCACCGAAGGCAGTGCGCTCACGCTGGGTTACGCTTTGGCATCGCGCGAGTACCGTTTTCTGATCGGCGCTTCGCTGTTCGCGCTGCTGATGATCGTGGGTGCCGCGACGTTCTCGATGCTCACCGTGGCGAAGTGGCCCAACGGCGTGTTGAGTTACGCGCTGGCGGCGCTGTTCTGCTACCTGCTCGCCCTGTTCTGCATGAAGTCGAGCCAGTTGTTGTGGCGGCGGTTCCGCTTCACTTCACGACTCTACTGGCTGGAGATGCAGGGCAACTTCCAGGAGTCGAACGTGGACTTCGGCAACATCGTGCAGGACCGCTTCAAGAGCCAGAAGACGGTCACCAACGTGGAAGACATGACGCTGCGACTCTGGGTCGCCGAAGTGGACTCCATCTGCTACGGCCGTGACCGCCCGCGTTTCATCGTCGGACTCGCAGGCAACGCCAAAGAAAGCGAGCGACTGGGGCATCACCTCGCGGAGTTCGCGCGCAGCCAGGCCGTGGTCGTGTCACCGACCAGCGCGCGCGACGTCGAGCGCGCGAGCCAGATTGCAGACATGAATCGCGCGAGCTCGCTTGCTGCTGCGGGGCCCAATCCCGGCTCTGGCCCCGCCACCACTACTTATGTGCCGCTGCCGGGCCAGGACGGCCAAAACCCTGAGCGGGAATCCTGAGCGGCGTCACCCCGATGGCTCCATCCTTCTTCGCGAGCACGTCGTCGCCAGCACGCCAGCTCCGTACTCCGATCGGGTGAGCCGCTTATAGGCCGGACGGGTTCGTGCGCGGTGGCGATTCCATGAGGTCGTCCCCATTAAGATGGGGCCATGAAACTTCCCACGTTCTTCATTTCCCACGGCGGCGGCCCCTGGCCGTTCATGCGTGATCGCGGCGACGACTTCGCCCGCACCTTCGCGTATCTGCAGAAGCTACCCGCGACGCTGCCGGAACAGCCGAAGGCAATTCTTTCGGTGAGTGGCCATTGGGAAGAAGCCCAGTTCACGGTCGCTACGTCGGAAAAGCCGCCGATGGTCTATGACTACTACGGCTTTCCGCCGCACACCTATCAGGTTCAGTACCCGGCGCCCGGCTCGAAGGCGCTGGCCGCTCGTGTGAAGACGTTGCTCAGCGACTCGCACATTCCCGTGCAGGAAGATGCGGAGCGCGGTTTCGATCACGGCACCTTCGTGCCGCTCGTAGTGATGTATCCGCAAGCGCAGATTCCTGTGGTGTCACTTTCGCTGCGCGGAAACTTGTCCGCGAGCGAACACCTTCGCATGGGTGCGGCACTCGAACCGCTCCGCGACGAGGGCGTGCTCATCGTCGGCAGCGGACTGACGTATCACAACCTCCGCCAGCTGCGCATGACGTCGACGGCCGGTCCGGTGTCGGATCAGTTCGAAGCTTGGCTGACGAGCGCCGTGTCGGAGCCCGACGCAGCCGAACGCGCGCGTCGACTCGAACACTGGGCGGAAGCGCCAGCTGCGCGCCTGGCCCATCCGCGTGAAGATCACCTGATTCCGTTGATGGTCGCTGCAGGCGCCGCGGGCCAGAACACCGGGCACCTCGATTTCCAGGATCGGGTGTGGGGTGTTTCGATGGCTTCCTACCGATTCGGCTGACATATTGGGGAGCGTAGTGTGAGGTCCCTCACAGTGCGCTGACGAGGCTTCTTACAAACCGCGCCGGCCATAAACGACCTCCTGTTCCGATTCCCATACACATCAGCCCCTTGGCGCGCTGGCCCGGCGCATGCAACGAGGTGTGCGCCTCAATACGAAACGCGTTGTGGGAGTCGAGATGATCAGGACGAAGTGGATTGCCGTTGCAGCGCTGGCCGCCGGGTTCAGCAGCGCGGCGCATGCGGGTTACATCGAAACGACGTTCACCAGCGGCATGACGACACAGGTCGGCAGCGCAACGGTGTACAACTTTGACACGGGCGCCAAGCCCACCGGTTACAGCGGCGACGGTTGGATACTGCCGAGCTCAGTGTCCGGCATGGCTGCCGCTCCAGCGGGCGACAACACGCCCTTTCTGTCAGTGGCCTTCCCGAAGTCCACCGGTGTTGAGACGTTCTCCGCCTCTCCTGGCGCGTCCTACAACTACTTTGGGCTCTACTGGGGCTCGATCGACGACTACAACTCTCTGAGCTTCTACAGCGGCGATTCGCTGCTCGCGACGATTACCGGCAGCGACGTCATTGCCAGCGGCGCGACGCTCGGCGACCAGGTGTCGTCCGGTTCGAACCGCTACGTCAACTTCCTGCTGCGGGATATGTCATTCGACAAGATCGTGTTCGGCACGACGGGCTATGCGTTCGAATCCGACAATCACGCGTTCGCGAACGTGCCGGCGAGCGTGCCGGAGCCCGGAACTCTCGCGTTGCTCGCTGTTGCAGCGATCGGTTTTGTCTTTCTGCGTCGTCGACGCAACGCTGCCGAGAACATTTGAACGCGACATAGATCGCGATCCATTCGACATACAACAAGAACAACGTGAACCGGGTCACACCGGGGATAAAAAACCCGCCTTCGAGGCGGGTTTTTTGTGAACGTAGCGCACGTTGTGACTCGCTGTAATAAATGTCGACAACGCAGTCGTAGCAGCAGATGAAGCGCTCGGTATGTTGCGCAAACAGCGCAAATTTACCGATGGGCCGGTCAAGTTGACCGTGATCGCAAGGTCGCGAACGGTTCGTCAACGACGAAGGTCTCATGAGCCCTGCGACGTACGTCGCAAACGCGCATCCAGTACCTGCCATTCTGCGTATATGCGACAGGTGTGAGCCGCGTGTGAGTGATCTCACACAGGTCGCCGACAGAACTTACAGATCCCGGACCGCAGGTCACGGTCCACTTTCGGAAATGCATATGCATCAGTGAATTGCGCGACTGGCGCGCTGCGTGCAATGAGGTACTTGTGATGCACAAACCCAAGGAAACGTCGATGTCGAGCAGGAAATGGATTGCGGCCGGAGCTGTCGCTTTCGTAGGACTCGGTCTCGGCTGCGCCGGGTACATCCAGGCGACGCGCGGCAAAGACGCAAAGAACGATCAGGGCGGGCAGCAGCTGCTTGGCCTCCAGGACTATCGCGAGCAGAGCAAGCTCGGCAGCAATGCCGCGGCGAGCGACAGCAGCGATGTCATAACCCCACAACCAGACGCCTTCAACGCGCGGGCACAAGTTGTCTCTACTCGGAACATTCCGGTGGCGACTTCGCATGTCGGCTCGAGCAAGGCGAACAAAGAACCGCGTCGCGAACTGCTCGCGAGCCAGACGGATGAGAAGATCGCTTCGAAGGACTCCGAGAGTCCGCTGAGCGACGTAAGCGTGATGAGCGAAGGCGCTGCGCCGAACATCCGCGTCGCGAGTGCCGAAGGCACTGGCTTCAATGGCGGTAGCCAAGGTCGTTCACCCTCGCGTTATAGCGGTGGTGGCGGATCGATCGGTGGTGCTGCGGGCGGACATAGCGCCCCGGCGAACTACGGAAGCGCGGTGGTCGTCGAGCAGTCGAATGATCATGCGGTAAGCGTGAGCGATCCGTCGGGCGCCGCGGGGCATAACGACGGCGGCTTCATCAAGGTTCAGGGCAGCAACTCCGGCACGAGCACCGCGGATAACGAAGCTCGTCCGCGTGACTGGAAGCCGGCCTATGAACACCAGCGGCCGCACGACGGGCCGGGGCCTTCACAGAATGGTGGTGGGCAGAACGGCGGCAGCCCACAGACGGGTGGTCATGGGGACGATGCTCCTCAGGGCAGTGGCCCGCAGGGCAGCGGTCCTCAGGGCGGAGCCAACGGCAATGGGCCGGGCAGCGCTGATCCGCAGAACAACGGTCCGCACGACTCGAACCACAACCACGACAACCCGGGTGATGGCAATCAGGGCGGCACGCACACGGATCCGCAGGGTCCCGGCGGCAATGGCCCTGGCGGCAACATTCCGGAAGGTCCGGGTGGCCCGGCCGGTCCGGGCGGTGGATACGAAAATCCGCTGCCGCCGGATACGCACACGGGTGCGCCGTCGACGGTCGATGCGGTTTCGGTTCCGGAACCGGCAACGCTCGGCCTGCTCGGTCTCGGTCTCGCGGCGCTCGCGCTGCGACGCCGTCGCAACTAACGACTGACGCGAAAGAAAAGCAAAAAGAAAGCAAGAACCCGCCGAGATGGCGGGTTCTTCGTTTCTGCGGGACGTTGAAGGCGTGTCGGGGAGCATGCGGCTCAGACCGCGCAGATCACCGAAATCTCGACGAGATAATCCGGCGCGACGAGCTTCGACTCCACACACGCGCGAGCCGGCGTATTACCCGGTGACACCCACGCATCCCACACCGAGTTCATCTCCGCGAACGTCGACACACTCACGAGCCAGATGTTGGCGGCGAGGATCTTCGATTTGTCCGTGCCCGCCGCCGCCAGCAACGAGTCGATCTGTTTCAGGATCGTCGTGGTCTGCTCCTTCACCGTCGCGCCCTTGGCCACCTGGCCCGCCACGTAAACAGTGCCGTTATGGAGCACGGCCTGACTCATGCGCGGACCGGTTTCGAATCGCTTGATCGTCATGATTTCCTCTTGGCTTTCGGGCGCGGACGCGGTGTGCCCGACGAGGCGTCGAGCGCGGCGAGCATCCGCTTGTTTGCGAAATGGTGATAGCTGGCGAGCGCGAGGCTGTGCAGTTCGCTCGCATCGACGGACGCGTGTGCGTCGAGCTCGATCCAGCCGTTGGGGCCGATGTATTTCGGGATCGTGAAGCGCTCGTCCGTAGTGAGCAGACCTTGCTTCTCGACGCCGACCCAGAAGCCGGCCTTCACGCGCTTGTCGTTGAAGTAAGCGAGTGCGAAGGCCTTCTTACCGACTCGCCACGCGGGCCGACCGAATTGCTCGCCTTCGCTGGTTTCAGGGAGTGCGAGACAGATTTTTCGCAGAGCCTTCAGTAAGCGTTGGCCCTGCTTGCCCCGCATCGGGTCGAACTGTTCAGGCGTGAGCTTTTGCGTCGGCGGTTGGATCTTGATCGTTGCGCCGATCGCCTCACGCAGCTTCGGTGGCGCGACTTTCTCGTACGCCTCACGCACCAGCAAGGCGATTCGATTCCACGACAGACCCTTGTCGAGGTTCACGCCGAGCCAGCCCTTGGGGCCTACATACGGCGGAACGAAGAAGTGTTTCGGTTCGCCTCTGACGTGGATTTCCTGCGCGCCGCTGGGCGAGCTCAGCCACAGGCTGACGCGTCCATCGCCGTGGTGATTGACGGTGTACATGGCGAAGGATTTGCCACGCACTTTGAAATTCGGTGAGCCGTGAGAGGGAGCTTCTTCGGCCTCGGGGAAGGAGAGGCAGATTTCCCGGACGGCGTCATCGATGGTTTTGGCCATCGGGGGATGCTAGCTCAGTACCGCGCGAGGAGGGACGTTGGCAAGACGTTCGACAAACGAAGCCGCCCTCGATCAACGGGCGGCTAGCCGTCGTCGCGTCACTCCACTCCAAATGCCAACAACACATTCCCCGGGTTCCCAATCAACCCGCCATACCCTGAATTCACGTAAACCATGCCGCCCACCACAATCGGCCCCGGCCCATCCATGCTGCCGCCGCGCGCGCGCACGCCATTCACGGTGGTGAATTCCTTGTTCGTGTCGAACAGCCACACAATCGCCCCGTCCTTGGCCGAATACGCGCGAATGCCACCATCCATCGCGCTGTTGAGCACGGCGCCTGGAATCGAAGTGAGCGCGCCACCCTGGCCCGCACTACAGCCCTGCGCTTCACCGCACAGCCGCTTCTGCGGAGGAACGGTCCAGATGGGTTTGCCATCGAGCAGGTTCACCGCGTGCATGCCGCCCGGCGTGGGCGTGAGCAGGTCTGCGGCGCCGAAGTACGCCACTTCGCCATCGCTCGTCGTGCCCCACTGGCCGCCGAGCCCGCTTCCCTTGCCGAACTGGTAAGTCCAGAGCGTCTTGCCGTTGTTGTCCGGATCGAGCGCGTGCGCCGTCCCGGATTTCTGCGGCAGGATAATGATGTCGCGGCCGCTCTTCGAATGAATGAGCGCAGGCGCAGCGGAGAAATCGTAGTCCGGGCCCATCTGTGCCGGGCACACCGGGTTGTCCGCATTCTGCTGCTTGCAACCCATCGCCCAGACGTCGTTCGGCAGAACCTGGTTCACCCACTTCACGGCGCCGGTCGCGAGGTCCATCGCGATGATGGAGTTCGTCATCGGCTGCGGCGGATCCGCATAGCCGTTACCCGTCGCCACGTAGAGCAGCTTGCGCTTCGGATCCACAGTGGGCGAGGACCATATGCCACCGCCCGCCGGACCGAACGATTGCACGCCAGCGGCGGTTTTGCCGCGGGGCTTGTTCTCACCGATGGTGTAGGTCTTCCACAGCACCTTGCCCGTGTTCACGTCGAGCGTGGTGACGCTGCCGCGGAACGTGCAGCACTGATAGTTGTTGGTCGAGCCCATGCCCTCTTCACCAATGCCCTGCACCGCCACGAACATGCGGCCGTCGAATACGACAGGCGCACCCGTAATGCCGGCGGCGGGATGCGTGTCGACGCGCGTGGTCCACACCTGCTTGCCCGTCTCTGCATCAACGGCATAAGCGTTCGCGCGCTGATCACCGAAGAACACGGCCGTGCCCGACTTGCCATCAGCCAGCTTGTAAGGACCGATCGAAAGCGACGAACGCACGCCCGCGAGCGCCTGGAACGTCCAGTACGTGCAACCCGTCTTCGGATCGAGTGAGTAAACGTCCCGATTTTCGCTGCCGACGAATAAGCGCCCGCCCGCGATGATCGGCTGCACGCGAGCCGACGCGACGTTCGCATAGCCGAAGGCCCATTTCAGTTTCAGCTTCGGCAGATCAGCGGCGGTGAGCTTGCCTTCTTCCTCCGGCTGGAAGCGCGCGTTCTCTACGCCATTGCCCCAGCTCAGCCAATGCGGCCCTGATGTGAATGCCTCTTTCGGCTGCGGGTTCTTGCAGAAGCTCTTCGCGAGCGCGTCTTTCGCGCCGCTGAATGTCTGGCCGCTCGCAAACTCGGCGGCGGCGCGCTTTTCCGGCTCGCTCAGTGCAGAAGCCTGCACCTGCATCTTGCCGTTGGTGAGCGCGTTGTAGATGGCTTCGGGGCTGAACAACTTGAGCCGCTCCGGCGGCAACGCGCGCGCCTGCAAGCCACCCGGCGGCGGACCCAGCGGCCCGAGTTTCGGCGGCGGCGCCTGCACAGCCATGTGACAGACGGCGCAGGCGCGCTTGAACACTTCCTCGCCGTTGGGAGCCTGCTTGTTGGCCGGCGTCTGGGCGAAGGAAATCGAAGAGAGACTCCCCACGACGACGAGCATCGCGGCGGCGAAACGCCTGACTGACATCGAAACCCCCAGTGACGAAAAACTGCGCGTAACTCGCGCGGCAGAAGATGCTGCGGCCAGCAACGTAGGTGCTGGCGAATCCGTTGTCGGCGTAGTGCCGCCCGGCATCATGCAGACGTATAACCCGCCGGGCGTCGCCACCCGACGGGGCACATTGTCGATCCAGTCGCTCAGGCGTTCGGCTTCTTGCCGGACAGTGTCTGCACGGTCTCGAGCGCCTTCATCACGTTCTCATCCGGCTTCAGCTTGCCGATGGTCGCAACGATCTTGCCGTCCGGTGTGACGACGAACGTCGTGCGCTCGGCGAAGCCATGGTCGATTTCCTGGCCCTTGGTGTTCTTGGCGCCGGCCCGCGCTTCGCCGACCTTGAGGTCGTAGCTCTTCGCGATCTTACCGTCGACATCGGACGCGACCGGCAACTTGCCGGCGCAGTAGTCCGGATCGGCCGAGAACTCGTTCAGCGTGCTGATCTTGTCGAGTGACACACCGATGACACTTGCGCCCGCGGCGGTGAACTTGTCGTAGTTCTCCGCGAAAGTGTGCGCCTGGATGTTGCAGCCGCCCGTGTATGCGGACGGGTAGAAGTACACAACGACCGGGCCTTTCTTCAGCGCGTCTTTCAGCGAATAGGAAAACTCCTTGCCGGCCAGCGAGGCCTGGGCCTTGAAGTCCGGTGCGGTCACGCCCTGCTCCAGTGCGGCGAAGGCGGGCAGCGCAAACGCGCTCGATGCAAGCACACTGAGAAGAACACGTTTCATGAGGGCGCTCCTGTTTGGGATGCCGAACTGTGCCCGCGCAGGGCTGGTGGCGTCAAAACACAGCGCAAAGGCGTCCACTGTGGAAGGGGTTGTGCGCCTGCGAAGGGTCCAGGGACGGGCGCATTCGCGGGCGGTGGGGACCGTTCGTCCAGCATTCGCCCACGTACCGCCCCACTCGCCGAGCGTTCGCACCTAAACGGGACGGCACCCGGTCTACAATGCGCGCCCTCCGTCATCCAGGAATCACCCGCTTGGCCAACACGCTCTACGGCATCAAGAACTGCGACACCATGAAGAAAGCCCGGGACTGGCTCGACGGGCACGGGGTGCAGTACGAATTCCACGATTACAAGGTCAGCGGGGTCGAGGCAGACCGGCTGAAGAAATGGGTCGCCGCGAAAGGCTGGGAAACCGTGCTGAACCGCGGCGGGACGACCTTCCGCAAGCTGCCGGACGCGCGCAAGACCGGGCTCAACGAGCAGAAGGCGATCGCGTTGATGCTGGAGCAACCGAGCATGATCAAGCGGCCGGTTCTGGAGCTGGGCACCAAGCTGCTGGTCGGGTTCAAGGCGGAGCAGTATGAGACGGCGGTGAAGCCGAAGAGCTGAGCAGCGGCGGCACGAAACGATCGAGCTCCGCGAGCTGGCAAGAAGCCCTCAATCGCCGGGCGGCTAAGAGGGGGACCGGGGCGGGGGTCGAGCGCGCCAAGCGCACAGCCTACTTCGAGGAAGCAGTGCCCGTGTCGGCGAGCTTTCGGCGCTGAAGCTCGATCTCGCCCAGCGGCTGGGTCCGATGCACGCGCAGGCTATCGACCCACTCACGGGCGAAATCCCGCTGGCTGGTGGCGTTCACGAGGGCCGTGAGGGTCATCGTGATCAGCGCGCCCAGCGACGCCAGCGCCATGTCTTTCTGCGCATCCCACTCATCGCCCTGCGAGCCGAGAAACGCGGCGCCAAGACCGCTGCCAAACGCCTCGGCCGCGAGCCATTCGATGAGCTCGTAAAGCATCGACGACGACATCGTGAGATCGAGCGGCAGGAAGTAGCCCCAGAAGCCGCGCACGTCGGCCACGCGCAGGAACAGCTCGCGAATCGGATAGGCAAGCAGGAGCCCGTAACTGAAGTGCACGACGCGGTCGTAGTTGTTGCGCTTCCACCCCACGAGCTCGTCGAACGAATGGCCGGTCAGGCTGCGGAAAGCAGCGTCATACGGCACTTCGGCATAGGTGTAGTGCGCGCCGATGACGTGCAGGCACAGGAACACCAGGATGCAGGTATACGAGATGCCAGAAAGCGGCAGCCGCTTGCGCGTGGCCAGGAGAACGATCACGCCGAGACACAGCAGCACGTTCTCGAGCAGCCAGTCGGAACGGTCCACCGGATGGAACGCGAGCACCGCCCACAGCACCGCGAGCGCTGCAATCAGGATCGTGAAATAGAGTTTGCGTGTCATCGAGCGCGTCCCGAAGCCCGAAACGGGCGCGCGTAATCTACCGCGGGCCGCGGCGGCTCGCCCGGCCACAGTTGTCTAATTGTGAGACAGCTTCGAGAGACGCTCTAACTCAACGGGGCCTGCACGAGTCCCGCACCAGCGTCCTGCACCGGAAAGTCCATCGGACGCGCGCTCTCGATCAGAACAGCCCGCAAATCGCGGCCCCGCGCGCCTTGCGCCTCGGCATGAAGAAGCGCAACACCGGCCACGAACGGCGCGGCCATGCTGGTGCCGGAAAGATTCGAGTACGGCGAAACGCGCGTCGAGCAAGCGGAATGCACACCGACACCCGGCGCAGCGAGATCAATCTCACCGCCTTCCGCCTCGAGGCCCGCATTCGAGGAGTTGGCGATGTGCATCGATTGATCGAGCGAGGCCACCGCCATGATGGAAGGACAATTCGCGGGCTCCTGCACAGGACGCAGCATCGAAGCCCCGCGTGCACTGTCGTTCCCGGCAGGGGCAATGAGCAATACGCCTTGCTCGAGCGCGCGGGCTGCCGCCCACTCGAACACCGGCGAATACGTCGCCCCCGGCCAGACGCGATGACCGAGCGACATCGAAACGACGTGACAACCCTGCCCCACCGCCCAGTCAATGCCGGCGAGGGTCGCTGCATCGGTCGCAATGCCTTGCTGATCGATCACCTTTCCGACCAGCAGCTCCGCATCGAACGCGATCCCGTAGCGAGCACCGCTCGAGGGAACGCGTGGACCACATACGGTTCCGGCGCAATGCGTGCCATGGCCTTGAGTATCGTGCGTGTCGCCTTCGCCGGTGAAGCATCGAAAGACGATGTCGCGGCCCGCAAAGTCCGGATGATCGCGATCGAGTCCGCCGTCGAGCACACACGCGCGCGTGCCGCGGCCGGTGAAGCGCGATTCATGCACGCGCGTCGCGATGAGCCCCCAGGTGAAATTCGATGCGCGCTGAAAATCAGCGCGCATCGCGGCGCGCGGCGCCTCGTCGAGCGGCCGAAGCCGTGCGCCGCTTGCGGTCACGATCAGCGCGCCACCGACCGTTCCGCGTGGCGCGAGCGATCCCGGCGGTGGATTCACCATCGCCATGCTGAGATTCTCGTAAACGACGGCATGGCCCGCGGGAAGCGCCGAATAATCGAACGTATCCCCGCATCGGCTCGATCGCAGGCAACGATAGCCCGCCTGTTCGAGCGCGCGGATCATGCCGTCGTGCATGACTCAGCGCTGCTTGGCGTGAGCCGTGCCGTCCTGTGACGCCTTCATGCCACCGTTACGGCTCCAGTCGAAGCCGAGGCGGGAGACGATGACGAGCAGGTCGCACAGCACGCCATTTTCATCCTTCGTCGCGTTCTCCGCGAGGAACATCGTGACGCCTTCGGCGCGCGTGCCGATCTTCGCGGGAATGTAGATCTCGCCGGTGATGCGGACCGTGTTCGTGTCGGTCGTGGCAAGCCAGTTCTGGATCGCAGTGTCGTAGACCTGCTTCTGCTTCGGATCCCACGGCGGCAGCGGGTCGGTGTTCCACGGCGCCTGCGCCTGACCCAAGGCGATGAAGTGCTGGTCGTACCAGCCCCGGTACATCTCGTCCTTGACGTATTCGACGCCGTAACGCGTCGTGCCCGGCACGGACTCGTCACGCAACGAAAACGCAGTGAGTGCGTCTTTCAGATAGATGTGCTCGGGACCGTCGTTGATCTGCCAACCGTCCTCGCGAACCCAGATAGCCATGGAAAACCCTCCGTGCACTGTATTCAGTGTTATTAGTGAACTACCGATTTGCCCGCTGGCTCGCGCACGACGCGCGAGACCTCGAAAACGCCCCACAGCGCCGGGTCCTGCCAACGGGACTTCGCCGCGCGCATCGCTTGCGAAAGTGCGGCCATCGGCGTCATGCGTTCCCGCACGACGCGCGAATAGAAATCTGACATGAGTTGCGCGCCCACCGCATCGGCCACGGGCCACAGCGATGCGACGACGGACCGGGCACCGCTCGCGTGAGCGGCGTAGCGCAGCCCGAGCAACCCTTCGCCAGCGGTCTGCGCGCCCAGCGATGTCTCGCATGCGCTGAGCACGACGAGATCCGCATCGAGCCGACGAAGAAGCAGGTCGCCTGCGAACACATCACCGGGAATCGCACGACCCGCACGATCGTATGAGCTGAGGACGAGCGTGGACAGTTGCGGCGCCTCGGCATCCGCAAGGCCATGCGTTGCGATGTGCAGAATGTCGTAGCGGGCCAGATCGCGATTCAGGAAGCTATCGCGCGTGGCTGCGAAGCCCGTGAGCGAATCGACCGAACCCGGCGGAAACAGCGCCGCGATCGAAGCCGCTTCACGCTGCGAGCCGATGAGACGCGGCCATTCGCGTTTCGAAGCACCACCGCGCAGGGCCGTGGCGGACGACGTCGAGCGGCCATTGCCGAAGCGGGCGTCGTTCTGGGTATACACGGGATCGGACACGATTAGCACGGCCGGGTTTTTACTGGCCCGCGTCTTATCGACCGTTGCCGCGGAGTAGAGCAACGACGGCGCGATGGCCACGTCATGGTCTTCGATGAGGTATCGAACCTTGCCGCCGGTGTTGTTCGCGAGCAGCGCGAACGGAACGTAGTGAAGTGCGCCATCCGGCACGAAGTAGATCGACTGGGCGCTCATCGCGTCAGCCGGCAGCGGCGCGACGATGAGTGAATGCAACTCCGTGGCTCGTTGCACGCGTTCTTCGGCCGGCACATTGGCAAAGCGGCGAAGCGAGTCATGCAACCGTGACGCCGCGGCGACAACCCGTTCTGTGGGGCCCAGATCCACCATCCGAACTCGACCTTTGGTGATGAGCCAGGCGTACGTATTCTCATTGCCCAGCCAGTATTCAATTACTGCCGCACCCGCTGGAATGGTTTCAATCGCAGCCCGCAGGCGCGACGCCGGGCGCGTGCGCGCGGCGCCTTGTCGAAGGGGTGCGGCAATCTCGCTGTCGAGAATATCGATGTCACGCTTCATCGATGTGACTTCGAATTGAAGCGCGCGCAGCCGTGAATCTCCCGGTGATGCGCTCTGGGAGAGCGACTCGATCTGCATACGCCTGGCGGCCAGCGTTTCGAACAAAGCACGCCGCCTCTCTTCGGCCGGACTCGCAGCTCGCGCGCCATCGCGCATGCGCGCGAGGTCCAGATAGTCCTCGAGTGCGCGATTGCGCGAACGCTCTGCAACGTCGAGTGCTTCGAGGGCCGAATCATCCGCGGCACGAGCGCTTGCGGATCCACAGGGCTTCGACGAGGCGGCCATCGAAACGCCGAGCTCGAACGCGGGCCGCAACGATTGCCACACACTGGTGCGCAGCGCCGGATTGGTGCTCGCGCGCCTCACCTGCTCGGTCAGCGTCAAGGCCTCTTCCACGCGCTCGCGTGCTGCGGCGCCGGCGCCCCGCGCGCAATCGATGCGCGCCTGTAGTAGAAGAGCATCAAAGGTCGACGCGGGCAGCTCGAAGGATTTGAACGCGGCAACGGCTTCCGCGGCGTCCGGTTGCGCAAGGTCATAAGACTTCGCGGCGAGGCGCAGCCTGGCCCGCTCGAGCAGCGCTCTTGCGTAAACGATGCGATCGCCGCCAGCCTGGTCGGCAATCGCTTCCTGCGTGCGGGACAGCGCCGTCGTCATCGCGCCCATGCGCGATTCGTCCTGCGCCAGCTCCACGAGAATCCGTGCGCGCAACACCGGACTCTGTGCGAGGCGCAGCGCTTCTTCGCGACGGGCAATCGCTTCCGGTGCCCGCCCGAAATCCCGCAGCACGTTGGCTGAGGTGCGCAACGAATCCGTACGGCCGAGCGGATCCAACGCGGCCGTGCGCAGGGCCAGCGCGCGATCGAAATACTCCAACGCTTCCTGGCGATTCCCGAGCGAGTCGTACACCGAGCCGATCCCGTGCAGGCTGCGCGCCTGTTCACGCACGGACTGGATACGCGTGAGGATCACGAGCGCTTCGGAGAAATGTCGCAGCGCCGAGTCGGGGTCTCCGGTTTCCGTTTCGGTACGCGCGAGGTTGTTGAGCACGTCTGCGTACAGGTTCGGATCCGCCACCGGATCCACGATCTGCAACACGCGCCCATAGCTCTCGCGCGCATTGCTGAACTTGGCGAGCTCCTGCTGAACCACTGCGAGGTTCTGCAAGGTCTGGCCGAGACGACGCCGCTCGCCCAACCGCTCGTATAACTTCAACGCACTCTGAAACGCCGGAATCGCGTGGTCGTATCGATCCTGGTAATTGAAGGAGAGCCCCACGTTATTGAGCGCGAGGGCCTGCTCGAAGGGCTCGTTGCGCCGGGCATGGCTCGAAGCCACGTCGTTCAACACGAGGCGCACGTGATCGAGCATGTCGTTCATACGCGTCGTCGCTGCGGCATCCGATGGCGCGGCATCGACGACGCCGAGCGCGACTTCCATCTCGGCCGCAGCGGCCATCGCGCGCGAGCGATCTACACCGTAGGCGTCACCGGCTCGCCTGTACGCGTCGGTCGCGAGTTGAGCCATGCGCAAGGAATCGGACCATTGCTGCGTGCCCTGATACATGACGGACGCTGTTGAGAGATGCGCATTGGCAAGCAGCGGCCCCGTGCCACGAAGCGCAGCGGTCGTGGCTGCGCGCTGATAGCTTTCCACGGCGGCAACATAGGCTTTGCGTGCGCTGCCACTCGGCGCGTCTGTCAGGCCAAGAGAAATGAGTTGGCCGCGCGCGAACGAAGCGTCCCCATCCGCCAGCAGTCGCACCGCTGTTGAGCAGAGATTGGCGTCATCTGGTGCGGGCAGCGACAGCACGTCGAGCCGCACGCGGCCGCGAACGCCCTCTTTCGCGATGAAGGCTGCCGTCAACGTGCGACTGGACCCGGCAGGAACGACCAGCCGCTGCGGTCCCCAGCGCCGAACCGGGTTGTCCGAGACGAGTGCCGCAGTGCCCGATTGCAGTTCGACCCGTACATCGACGCCCGTTTCGGTGGCAACCAGCAGGATGTCTGTCCCCGCGGGCACATCGATCGTCCTCGTGATTCGCTGCTGTCCCTCGCGCGGGCCGTCCACCGCGAATGTGACACTCTGAAGTAAGGTGCCTGGTGTCGAGCCGCAGGCCGCGGCCTGCGTGACGCTTTGAGCACGCAGCGAAATCGAGGCACTGAAGCCGGAAAGTGCCAGGCAGAAGGCCACGAGGAGACTGCCAGTGCGCTGAGCCATGATCCCTGTGTTGTTGTCATCCCCTCGTACCGCGCCCGCTAGGCTGCCCGAGCGAGAGACTCGTAGTCAAACAGCGCTTTACCTCACGGGATCGTTCGGCGACGATCCCGCTCCGTGGGACCAACAACAAAAGCCGGGGCGGGCGGATGGCGGAATCAGGGTCGAGTGATGCGGCTCTCGCGGAACGCATCCGCGGTGGCGACCGGCTCGCTGAGACGGAGCTGACTCGCCGCTTCGAGCGTGGCATCACACAGATTCTCGTGCGACAGACGCGGAATTTCGCGCTGGCGCAGGAGCTGTGTCAGGAAACGCTCATCATCGTGTTGAAGCGCCTGCGCTCGCAGCCGCTCGCCAATCCCGAAAAGCTCGCGGCCTTCATTGCGCAGACCGCACGCAATCTCGCGATCGCCGAGCGACGCAAGGAACGCCGCCGTCGCACCGATACGACGGACGATTCGTTCGCGGATGTGCCGGATGAAGAGCTCGACCAGGAAGACAGCGCGCAGCGGGATTCCGCCGCCGCTGCCATCGGAGCGGTGCTCGCTGAGATGAAATCTGCCCGTGACCGCATGCTGCTGGTCCGTTACTACCTGAAAGAGGAAGACAAGGATGTTATCTGTCGCGAGCTCAACGTCACCCTGCCAAGCTTCAACGTCGTGTTGTTCCGGGCGCGCAGCCGGTTCCTCGAGTTGCTGCAGAAGCACGGACTGCGCGGGCGGGACTTCTTGTGTTTAGTACTCATGTAACGGTGGGACGAACTGGCGTCAGGAGTAGGGTATGAGCTCTACAGATTCGGCCCAGCGCTACGTCGCGGGCCTCATGGACGAGGCCGAGGAGCAGCGATTCGAAGAATCCCTGCTCGACAACCCACCACTGGCCGCGGAGGTTGATGCGCGACAGCGCATCAAGGCCGGCCTGCAGCGTCTGGAACAGCGCGGCGAACTGTCCGCCCTGCTGGCCCAGCCCGCCGCGCCTTCGCGCTTCATTCGCTACGCCGCTGCAGCCGCGGTGCTGCTCGTGCTCGGAGCTGGGATTAGCTACTGGAAGAGCGGGACGGCCTCGCACGCTTTTATCGCCGGCTCGTTGCAGGCGCTCACCGGCGCCGGCAACTCGTCCCATGGAGTCGCCGCGACATATCTTCTGGCCAGCACGCGCGCGAGACCCGAAGAAACGGTGATCGCCACCCCGCCCGGGGGTGGGCTGGTGCGAATCGAGGTGGTGCCGGATTCCGGCACGGAGCGGCCGTATACGGCGTCATTGGCCCGCATTGCGGGTACCGAGGAAAAGTCGCTCGCCGATCACGTCGTCGTGCAGGGAGCGCCCGGCGCCAGCCTGGTCGATGTCTATCTGGATCCCGCGTCGCTCGAGCCGGGGGACTACCGGCTGCGGCTTTCCGCGGGGGATGTGACGTATGACTACGCGTTCAAGCTGACGCGGTAGCGGACTGGCGCCACCGCCCGGCGGGAAGCCGGGAAGCCCATACATGGGGTTTCAAATGCTCCCCGCGCGGATGCGAGGGGCGGAACAGGTGGTGGCCAGAGGTGGAATTGAACCACCGACACCGTGATTTTCAGGCTGGCACTGTGTCTGCGGACATTGTCGTCCGGTCACAGACAAACAGCCTCTTTTCTACCACGCATCAGTGACTTATCCACCTCTGGCCGTCCGGAGGAAACGATAACGTTCTGAGCTACCAGCGGACAGAAACCCACACATAACGACAGGTTTTCGGGGGTGTTGGTAGCTAAGTGGTAGCTGAGGGGCGCAGCTGAAAATGCGCCACCAAACCGCTCAAAAACCCGCTGTTTTGAACACCGTCGTTCCGGTGCATTTCGCACGAGCGGCCGTGGGACGGAAAGCTACCGTTCGTCAGGTCATCAAGGCTTTTTTGGACACACACGGCTCATTGAGAGAGCCCATCAAGATCGCTTACGCGCGGAGCTTGGAGCACCACTTTCCGCAACTGCTCGAGCTGCAATTCCGGCAGCTCACACCCGACATCATTCGCGATGCATACGGTCAAGGTAGCATCGGAATCGACGTAGACGACGAGCGCACTTCGTCGAACGGCGGTTGGGGTCTGTACACCGCGACAAAGCGTTTGCGGCGAATCGTCTGCTGGCAGTGCCTGCAACGAGGGTTGCCGTCTCCCTGGCCGAATCTGCAGCTCTACCAGCCCCGTCATCGCTCACTGCCGCCGGAACTTCAAACGGCGACCGGTCGGCGGCGGTTGGTCAGTGAACTGCGAGCGCAGGACACTCCAGGCGCTCGCGCGTGTTTGTTCCTCTGCTTTACGGGTCTATGGCTTCGTGAAGCGTTGGGCTGCACTGCGAACGACTGGGTGGGTCCGCAGGCACTGAAGTTCCGGAAGCGATGGCTCCACCTTCACCTCACGCTGGCAACGCAAGCGACGGCGCTCATTCACCCCCTTTCCATGCCCGCGCTGTTGAATGCCGGTGAGCTCCAAGTGCGGCGCGCGCTCATCGAGATCTTTGGTGAGCGCACGACCTCGAGCGGCCGGAAGAACGGTGTCGTGACGCCGAGCGATCTGAAAAGGCTGTTCAGGTGGGTCGCTTGCGAGCTGGGCATCAATGCCCCCGCTCTACGCGGGTTCGGGTGTCGTGCAGTTCCTGCCTTCCAATACGGCTACGAGCTTCAACCGAGCGCACTCGCCAAGGCCGCACAGCGAATCGCCGATGAACTGGAACAGCCGAGCTTGCCGAGCACAGTCGTCAAGCTGGCCGAGTTCAAGCGCAGGGAGGCGTAGCCATGGCGCGCAAGAGCCGCACCAAGGGCCGCCGGCTGAATGACGACGTCGTCGCAGCCCTGCCCGTCAAGAAGAAGCAATACACAATCTGGGATCTCGCCGTGGAAGGCTGCGGCGTGCGCGTGTCGAGCGTTTCGCGTTCGTTTGTCACCTCTATTCGGGTGGGAAAAAAGAGGGATTGGAAGACGCTCGGCGTCATCACGGAAGAGAAACCGTACTCGTACTGGATGGCGAAGGCATCCGAACGCATCGCCGACCTGAAGGGCAAGCGACTGCCGAGAGCGGCCGAAGCCGACGGCGACACGCTGCGCAAGGCGACGCTCGATTACATCAACGAGCACCCCGAGCTGCGCGTGCGAACCACGAAGGATTACATGTACCGCATGGAGCTACGCTTCTCGCACTGGCTGGATCAGGGATTCGAGCGGCTGACCCGCCAAGCCATCCTTGACCTCAACAGCAAGCACCTCGCGAAGCTCAGAGCGGCCGACCCGGACCACGAACCGCCGTACGGGTATTACTCGTGGCAATCCGCTTTGCGCGCGATTAGGACCGTCATTCGGTGGCGCTGCTCGCAAAAAGACATTCGCTGCCCATGGCCGGATAATCGTGCGCTGCCGATCGTGCAGTTGCCTCGACGCAAGCTGCCGCTGGAGCTGCGCAGTGCCGCAGGTCGCCGCAAGCTGATCTTCGGATTGCGCGCGATGGACACGTTGCGGGCGCGAGCTTGTCTATTTCTGTGTTACACGGGTTTCAGGCGCCGCGAAGGTATGCGCTGTACCGCAGCCAATCTGGCCGGTGCACGGGTGCTGCGTTTTCGCTCCAAGACGCGCGAGCTCGAGGTTCCATTGTCGCGACAGGCTGCGCAACTCATCGATCCCAAATCCAGGACGACGTTGCTCAAGGTCTCGGAGTACCAGTTGCGCAAACCGCTCATCAAGTTGTTCGGTGAGCGGATCACTTCGCGCGGCAAGCGTAAGTCCGTGGTTACCCCGCACGACTTGAGGCGACTGTTTAAGTCCTGCGGGACCGAGGCGAACATCAATCACAACGTTCTCAACGTGCTCGTCGGCCATGCACTCCAGGGAGCGGATGAAAGCTATATCTCGTCGCTGCGCATGGGAGTGCTTGGCGAAGCCGTGCAGAAAATCGCGGACGAGCTGGACAATCCGAGCTTCATGGATGGTGAAGACGCCCTGTACTACAAGGATGCAAACGAGATCGCCGCCGAAACGGCACCCCAGATCCAGAGTGAGGTTCCCGCCGAACGGTC